>Ga0136643_10004322_pt1 | contig 19542 bp, 13 predicted proteins | sample TergutLab28metaG_FD_96883 | JGI IMG/M metagenome (GOLD analysis project Ga0136643, IMG submission 96883) | Labiotermes labralis P1 segment gut microbial communities from Petit-Saut dam, French Guiana - Lab288 P1 (version 3) (version 3) | ecosystem: Host-associated > Arthropoda: Insects >...
ATTCAACTTACAGTGTTAATGAATTCCTCCTTCTACCGGACAGTATTCAACTTACAGTGTTAATGAATTCCTCCTTCTACCGGACAGTATTCAACTTACAGTGTTAATGAATTCCTCCTTCTATCGGACAGTATTCAACTTACAGTGTTAATGAATTCCTCCTTCTACCGGACAGTATTCACCTTAAAGGCATCATTCACATAATTCTTATTATTATTATTATATTCATAGGGCCAATCTCGGAGGTCATGCGGTCTAAGACGTAGGTCTGCGGCCGCTTGAGTGTACTGGGATAGTGGGTTCGAGTGCCGCTGATAGTATGGATATTTGTCTCTTGTGTTTATTCTGCGTTTTGTAGGTGGCGGCCGCTGCGACGGGCAGATCACTTGTTCAGGAGTCCTACTGGCGTGTGTGTGTGTGTCTGACTGTGCGTGACACACAGTCCTCAGACACGAGGCGGCACAGACACGAATTCAGCTGTAGCGCCACAAAATAATATTCAGAGGACAACCAAGCTTACCAGTCTTATGGCTCCTGTTAACATCACGTTACATTAACAGTCACTACATTTTTTAAAGATATAACGTGTATTAGTCCGCTTCCTTATGAAATTAATAACAGCAGTGCAGAACATGATAAGCAATCGGTAATATTTTTATTAATTTTTGTAATATTTTAACATGCATAATTTACTTAAGCCCACATTATTACGTCTCAAGAAGGGTGTAGGTGTAATGCTGTAGACAAGGAGATCCTACAGACGAAAGCTTGCAAATTTCTTTTAGGTTACTGCTTTTTCGCCCCGTTCAAAACGTAAATCTAGCTGCATACAATACAGTTCTATCTTAGCTCGCAAGAGGTAACGTGTGAAGAAAGCGAATTATTGTTTCGCACATTATCTTGCTTAGGAAACGCCTTCTAAAAGACGTTAATGAAGGATAGAGAGAAGGATGGAAATGAAGGAAAGGTGAGGAAGAAGATGTAAGCAGCTACTGGATGACTTTAAGAAAAAGAGAGGGTACAGTAAACTGAAAAAGGAAGCACCAGACTGCACTCTGTGGAGAATTCTGCTTGTAAAAGGCTCTGGGCCTGTCTTAAGACAGACTGTAGAATGAAGTAGTAATTGTGATTACGGTTACAGCCTATGACATTCCTATTCCTATTCCGAGCTCCCAATCCACCATGAAGCGTCGGATTTGGCTGTTAAAGCGAAGTGTGGTTATAATACTAGAAAAGGCTGCCCCAAGAAAGGTTTCATAAACACGATTCATTAAACCCAGCAGTTCTTCCCCTTTTTAATTTTCTGTGGCGCATCCAAACTCGGGCCTAGGCCGCCTGCCTCAAAGTTGACGTTTGGTCATACACAATTAGACACACATACACAAACAAACACACAGTAGGACTCCTCTGAACAAGTGATCAGGTCGTCACAGAGGTCACTACCTACACATCGTACAACAAAAAACAACAGGCGGAATTCCATGCCCTCAGCGGGATTCGAACCAGCGATCCCTGCCACTAAGCGGCTTCAGATCCACGCCTTAGACCGCACGGTTCCCGGATCCGGTTCCAATTTTAATTGGATCAGGCAACATTATCACAGTTCCTTCAACTTTTAGAACACCAATGTATTTATAGCCCTAAGTAATCGCCTAGTTCCACTTGCGCTTAGGGACGGTTCTGAGTACAGGTTATATACTGGCCGAAAAAGGCAGTAATTACCTCACTCCGAGAGAAAAGATGGGCTTTGTAAACCAGACGTCAGTAAAGTTCCATCCGACTGCCTGAGAAGAATGGCAGAAGGAGCATAAAACTCAGCGTTCAGTACCCTGAGTGTTTACTAAAAAGAATTATTACCACGACGTGCGCCACTTTTGGATTCACAACGTGCTGTACTTGCGTGACTAGTGACAAGAGTTATGGCGATATATTCACCTCTGTTTGCACTTCTGGTTTCAAACTGGACCCATTACAATTACAGAAATACTCATCTGAAATTTAATTCCAGTTTGCGGCTGGCATCTTTAGGGATGCTTTACGATACCGAAGAAGAGTAATTTAACTTTCCTCTCCCAACATCCTCTGCATTTACGGTGCAATTTCTTGCGAAACTACTGCGGCAGTATAAAGGGAATTTTTGTCAGTTTTGTTCAGCTTCATCTTTACATGGCCATTCGGAGCCGGGATACTGTGGTCGGTACACTGACAGGCCTACAAGCCGAATGACCGAGATATCGTGGTACGATTGCCAGCAGAGGCAATTGACTTGTATATCACTGTTTGTGTTTGGTGTTTGTTCCTTCTGTTCTCTGTTTCTGTGTTCACTATACTTCACTCATCACTTGTGTTTTTCGAAATTTGCTAATAGCCTGTTAACGCAACATGTTAAAAAATAATACCTTTAGTGAATTCAATCGAATTTTACTATTTTCACCCTATTTTTGTTTAGGTTTTCTGATATTAAAATTATATTCTCTATCTATTTCTGAACTGATCCCAGTGGGCGCGCCGTTTAATGCGTGGGTCTGCGGCCGTTCGCATGTTGGGATTGCGGGTTCGAATCCCGCTGGAAGTAGGAATGTCTGTCTCTTATTAGTGTTGTGTGTTGTCAGGTAGATGTCTCTGCGTCTAGCTGATCACTCGTACAGAGGATTCCTACCTAGTGTGGTGTTTCTGAGTGTGGTCGCGAAGCCTTGATAATGAGGAGACTCCAGCCCATTAGGGGCTGTTGCACCATTAAAAAAATCTCATACATCGAATACATACTTCTACTTAGAACAGTTGTGCTTCTGTGTATTTCATGCTTAGGTTCATGACTGAGGCAGAATATCTGAACTCAGCATTAAGTGCGCATCAAAATTATTTTTTTTTTACACTGATGTGTGAATGTTAGTCTACTAACGTTGTCTTCAATACACCCTTGTTATCCGCTCACCCTGTTACGTTCCGAAACAAAGTTTAGCAATTCCCCACACCTACATCCTAACGTCTGTCAACTTAGACCAATCTCTCGTCTCCTGTTTTAAGACTCCGTGTTGATCAGTAATTTGATACGGAAGTTTTGGAAAAGTTTTTTGTCAATCTTAAGGATAACCTCCTTCTACCCTGAAGACAGTAAAACAAAGTTTCTCCGAAACATAAAAAACAGTGTCATAAGCTAGAAGTCTGCAGTCTTTATCAGCAATACAGTGAAAACCTCAGCGTTCACAGTCACATCCTTATTTCATTCTTGGGCGCTGTTAGCCTGTCTTCCCCTAGATCGTGCTCCTCTACAGACGACTGTGCTCCGTATGATTTCTGCAATGTAAGCAGCGTCTTCCCCCTCCCCCCCCCCTCGAGAAGTACCTTATATAACATTCTTACAGAGAAAATTCTCCCACACACACACACACATCGCTTCGATATCGGCCTAAGTCGCAAATTTCTTACACTTTACACTGACATATACCGACCCCGAGCACTCCGTTGGTTGTTGTCGTTTTCAGTAAAGCTTGTTTTGAGATTTAGGATAACACAGAATACCCCTTTTTTATATGACACGGTGTAGTCTGGGAAAATATTATCATCATTTCGGAAGACCTTACCACCTCCATTTTCAATGTACAGTACATTACCTCCCCTTCAGTGTAATCTATTCCGTCTCGATACTCAGGGTAGAACAGTCGGTATATTTCTATCAAAATATATGACATAACATCAGAGAACGAAGTATTTATCGACATGTTTGTAAATTTATCACGTACCCTAATACCATATGGGCTGACATTTATTATTTATAATACCGAGTGCTGATAAGTCCTTAGCCCGACCAGGAAGGAAGAAACAAGCTCAGAAGCATGTCAGGGACGCGCGCGATTTCAACAACATCGAGCCGCGAGCTGTCATCAAGTTTTTTTTCCTGCAAGGCAAGGCGCCGAAGGAAATTCACGCCATTCCGACCGAAACATTAATTTCTTTCCTTCCTGGTCGGGCTAAGGACTTTTCAGCACCCCTGTACCTGCCCCCGTCAGAAGAGAAATATGCACTCGGTTCTTCGTCTCCACCCCCCCCACCCCACCACCACCAAAAAAAACACATGGGCAATGCTAGTGCAACACTCTACACAGGAACAAGGGCATTGTAGAAATCCCTTCCTCAGGTCATTCTAAGAAGCGTATGAAATGAAACAGTCGAACGTCTGTCACTAACGACTCGGTTTCCAAGTAGATTCTGAAAGAACCACAGCAATTTAATATAAATTGTGTTTTCTACTGCGCTGTCCATTTAGAAGCATGACGCTTGTCTGGCGATGAAAGCGAAATTCAAAGCAAAGAGTTAAGATATTCTGTAACGCTCGTGACAACGGCATGATAAACTACCGGTAAATGGGGGGAGGGGGGCAAGAGAAGTTCACATTGGTTGAATTTTGTGGTTTATTTGAAAATGTCCTCAGTAGCCAGGTTATATAATGCCAAGCAGTAGGATGATTCGTAAATAATGAGTTAGTTGGAAATGGTCTGGAAGGAAGCAATCTTGGCCCCTAGTTGGAGGAAACAATTGTAAATTTGTTTCTATGGACTAAGATAAACCACGAAAAGTCAGTGAGCATAAGCGCCGTCTCGGAAGGCCAAGATACGAACCAATTACCACAAGAATGTGAGTCACAAAACTTATCGCTTGATTCAAATTGCGCGAAATTTCTTGGTCATTAGTAACTGAAGTAATTCAGGTCGACACTATGTCGCCAATAAGGGATCTGCGAGGCTGTGTTTCTCACAGTGGTATTGCTGAAAACTGCAACACTTCAGTGTTATCACGCCATACCAGAAAACACAGTGTAACAAACACGAAGACTTGCAACTTCGTCAAAAAATTTTGCTTTTATTTATTGTTTCCTTTGGAATGTTTTGTCTTTATATGCTAGTCAACATATTTAATTACACTGTAAAGTATAAAATAAAAGCGACTATAATGACTTCTCTCGTAGCAGGCGCACTGTTTTCTGCTGCCATTAGTTTCATTATCGCCGCTTCGAATCTTGGTACCAAGGATGATTGTCCTCGCGTACTGTATTGTCTTACCGTATGGTCGTCCTCTAAAGGTCCGAGTAACCTAAACTCACGTGTCTTCCTTTACCTTCAGATGTAATACTTCAGTTTCTTACTGGAACCGATTTTATACCACAAGATTTCGTCCGTGGCAAACAGAACAAATTTTGCTGTCATATTTAAAAACTGCATTTTTTTTATCTAAACGTATTTACACGTTTCGTCAGGTTCTCAAAATAAACGTTGGTTGTTTTTCTATACAGCTTTAACCCTTTCGCCTCCGTAACGCTGTGTTCCTTTAAAGACAGGAACTGAATTTTATAATGTTACAGCCATCAGAAGAACAAGTGGACGAAGCTGGAACACTCGAACAAAGCAATGATCCTTTGGACATCGGGGAGCATTAGAGAGAAAAGTACTTTCACACTCTTTTATATGTCGATATTGAAAGGCTTACATCGTCAAAATGTTAACGGCTTTGCTTTCAACACCACTGTAATTCAAGTCAAGAAAATAAAATGAAGACAACCGAACAGACACTATGGACAATGTAACACTTGTTCACGTAGCCTGAAAATCTCGCGTCTTTTTTGGCGCCAGAAAGTTCCTACCGTGTTCACATGATCCAGCATCATGACCCTATTCCGGAACAATCTCCTCTACACACTGACACCAGTTTCATTTACGATACATTTTTTTATTACCCTCACATGTAAGCATTGTTCACTCAGTGGTGCTTTCCAACTGGATTTGCCCACAAATATGCCTACTTAGGTCTATATTTAGTCTTCATCTGTGAGTGATACAAGCCCGCCTCATTACATCATCATTGAAAAGTATTTTGAGATAATTAAAAATCATAAAATTGCGCATTTGAATCTCTCTACTTATTACTTCGTGTTTGTCAGGTGCCGCACATTCCCCAGAAAAAAAAAATCAAAACACTTATTGTGAACATCATAATAATGGCCGGACACTATGTTCCGTGTGAACCTGAACTACATAAAGGCACACTGATGCAAAACACAATCAGCTTTACAGCTCTCACAGAAAGAATGCGGCTCCCGACAACATAACACATTAATTCTTCATTAAACTGTGTTTCTCCAGACATAAATCGAAGTACATATAATAAATTAACAGTTCTACCGTTTAGGTCAGACTTGTCAATTGCGTAACAAACGCACTGTTACGCTGTATCTAGAATCCAAATCGTGTCTCGTTCATTAACGTGAACATGATTCTCATTTCTTAAGCTTGGGAGTTATTGGACGTATAAGCCTAACATTCCTTTTACGGTTCAGAATGTGGTCGGTTATGATGCTCGATGTTTATACTGTTCAATACATTGTTATTAAAGGCTCGTAATTTGATCTGTACTGTAATATGTAGCTCTATTTTCATTCTGTTCTCTGCACATAAGTTGCTATATTCACTAAGTAGTTTTATGTCGCAAAGCCATTTCTTATCTTTAATTAAATACTCCGACAGTTTGAATTGGGGTTTTTAAAAGTTCCTTCACCTCGGCGTATATTGGAGTATAATATTAAAATGGATTTTTAGGAAATTGGTTTGCAGGGCGTGGACTTGGTTCATCCAGCTCTGCGTAGAACGAGTGGCGGGCTCTTGTGAACGCGGTAATGAGCCTTCAGATTCTATAAAATGCTGCTATCTTCTAAATTTGAAGGGGGCTCCGCTCCAGACGTTAGTTTGCCAATCAGTAAGTAAGTTAGTTTTTTTAATGGCGTAACAACCCCCAGTGGACCACGGCCTCCTCATTATCAAGGCTTCATTATCACAGTCAGACACTCCACACTCTATAGTATTCCTCTGGACGAATGATCGGCCCGTCGAAGGAACCGTTTCTTGACAAAAAAACAACACACAACACTCACAGCAGACAAACATCCATCCTCCCAAAGGGATTCCAACCCGCAATCTCAGCAGGCGAGCAGCCACAGGACCCACGCGGCCACTGGGAACCGCCATTCAGGCAGTCAGTCACTTAAAATTTTTTTTCCAGAAAAATTAAGTAAATGTCGGTTTTTATTAAATGAATCTATTACTTTCCACCATATATGTACGTACACAGGCTCTCGGACACAGGACCTACTTACTATACAAGTCACAAGGTCTAGTGTTGTAGCCAGCTACCTACATCGACGTTCAGTTTAGATTCAGTTCGAAAGCAACACGTGGTGAAACGAGAAGTAGAAGAGTCCACATAATACAACTCTTTGTCACATGTCGCATGTCACACCATTCTATGTGCAAGCAATAGCAAGTGTACAAGTATGGAGAGTAAAGAAGCGCCTTCTCTTATAAGGAAAGTAACTTAATTACAAAAAAAAATATTAACGATTAGACCACCAGATGTCAGGAAAGTTTCCTGTCAAATGTTTTAACAACAGAAGATATTTACCCTTTGAAGAAGTGCACGGAAATGTGCTGCGAGTACCCAAGCTGTAAAATGAATTAAAATTAGCAAAACTAAATTATACTTATATAACTTTCAGCAACGAAGTAAAAATAACCTTTGTTTTACACCTCACTTTTTATAGTTTTGACAGGTTTTTTAATTCGCTGTTTATCTCTGTGAAAATGTAAGGTCACCATCTGAAGGACCGCGGATGACAATACTGTGCCACGTTCCAAAAGCGTCTTCGCAGATGACACGATAAACCCGGAATAAGTCGCATTCACGGACAGGGCCTGACTGAAGAATATCCACAGCTTTGCAGAGTAGTGATAAATCTGGGAATTATTTCCAGACTCAAAACATTAACGTATACACAGGACAAAAATTTAGGGAATCTTCTTTTTCGTAAATGAGTTAAATGTTGATATGCACAGAAAGTAACAGGAAGCTGCTAATTACGGATATTCGTTAATATGACTGAAATCATTAATATAAGATTATAAACTTTCAATGAAAAAGTGGACGTATTAAGATGGCCGTTATGTCATGAACTGTGACATTTATCTTGTAACGTTCGTGGCCACCTCAGCGTTATTGCGATAGAAGTGCAATAGCCTACTGCCTGTCGTATGTGCGTAAAGAAATGACGTGCTGTACGTAATTGGAAATAATCAGATAACAGGTGGCGATAAACGGTATTATTGCAGCTCTTTTCAGTCAATGTACGTACAAAGTATCAATAAAGCACTTTCGCCTAACTATTGTTGCTGTGAAAAATCAATAAGTACTACATATTCTGAGCGTGTCCCTGTAGCCTTTGTTATCCAGCATGCAGTGCTTATGCATCACATTTTCGTATCACCAGTGACCTGTCCGATTTAATCACATTTTTTCACATATCTCACAAACGGCACAACTTTTCTGAAAAATGTTATTGAAAATTAAACGTGTTTTAATTTTTTTAAACTCCTGTCTGACACATTTCTCTTTCTAAGAAGAACTGAACGAAATATTATCATAAATGTGCATAGGCCTTCATGTAAAGTAACCGTTATTCTTGCCATATTTCAATGAAAACTGTATTTTCTAAGTAGATTTTCGAAAAATACTCAAATATAAACTTTCACGAAAATATGTCCAGTGGGAGCTGATTTGTTCCATGCGGACGGAGAAACAGACATGACGAAGCTAAGAGTCGCTTCTCACAATTTTGCGAACGGGCCTAAAAACGCGTGGGTAGCTACTTTCCCCTCTTTGCCTCCATGTTACAAATTAGGTACAACAAAAGTCACGACTACATTTCCCACAGAACAACAGAATCAATCCGGTCAGCGGATATCAGAATCTGACCCACTGCAGAGTCGCGGTATTCTGCAAGAAACGCTCGTCATTTTTTCCACTGACTTATCAGTGGTTAACCGTTCAAAAACATTTGTAGCGGCTCCAAATAAGGAAAGCATATGTCCAAGTAAGAAGCTGAAGCACAGCCGCGATAAAGACGCTGGACGCTGTACTGAAGACAAAGTTAGCTATCGGCAGACACAGGTCGGACGGCCTGTGTAATTCACGTTATAAAAGAGGGTGGGGGGGGGTGATTTCAGTAATTATAAGAGAGACATCGAATATGGAGAGCCATAGATGACACTGTAGACGTAGAACACGTTCAGTGGAGGAAGTAAAATTTTCAATTTCGCTTTTCTTACTTCTGTTTACGAATATTTTACTCTCATAATTTCTACTGAAACTTAGAGACAGCCATTGATAATATACTCACAAAGGCGAAAGTTTGAACAGTAATAATAATAATAATAATAATAACGCCTTTATTACTATTAATATTATGCTATATGTCCCCAGGCCCCTGAACTTCTTACAGTAGCGTCATAAATTGACTCACGCTTGTGAGAGAGTTTACGAACAAGCATGTGGGAAATATATATATATTTATATATATATGTACACACACACACACACAGGATGATCAAAAAGTCTCTGTGCACCTGTACTGTGTACTGTAATCGTCAGGTGCACAGAGACTTTTTTATCACGCTGTATAATTGCGAAGGTACTGATAATACAGATATTCTGAGACACTCCGTTTTTATAAAATGGATGTCCTTACGCTTAGTTTTACAGTTGTTATATATTTCCGATTTTACAGTAAAAGAAAGCCAGCAAACTCAAACTAAAATATTTTACAGGGTCTCTGTAAAAGTGACTGCACATCGACAGTGAACTTGGCCTGCGAGCTGGCCTTTATCTGGTCGGCCTTTGTCACCTCTACATACTTACTTACTTACTTACTTACTTACTTACTTACTCCATGGTGCAGAGTCCTTCTTGAGAAGCTAACTGGTTTGCAGCTAGTCAAAAAATTCCCCACATTTCACGGAACCCGAAGGTTCATTACCGCACTCGCAAGCGTCCGCCAACTGTCCCTATCCTGGGCCAGCCAATTCCAGTCCATATACCCACATCCCACCTCCTGGAGATCCATCCTAATATTATCCACCCATCTACGCCTAGGTCTCCCCCTTGGTCTCTTTCCCTCCGGTTTCCCCACCAAGACCCTATACACCGCCCTCTCCGCACTTATACGCGCCACATGCCCAGCCCATCTCATTTTTCTCGATTTTATCACCCGCACAATGTTGGGTGAGGAGTACAGATACTTTAGCTTCTCGTTATGCAATTGTCAACTCTACATAAAGTACTTCATAGTTTTTTCTTCTTAAGAGCATTATTTATTTTTAACATAACCGAGACCATAAACAGGAACTTTATGTTGTTTGCAAACGCACGGAAACACCCACAAATATAACCATCTAGCAGAACATAATGTTTAATGCAATCATCGGAAGTTTTCGCCGATTATCAAACACTTTTCACACACGTTTTAAGTTGGCGAAGTTTCAGGCTTGCATAGCGGCGTAGTTGAGGTCTTGCTCTTCTGGGATGTTACGCAATGTACGTTAGTAGTTGTCTACCGACGTTTCGGGACACCTTAATTAGGCCCTTATAAGAATACTTTGATTTGGAGGCAAACTAGAGCATAGTTTTAATCACCTTATACCTACTGGTCATTATCGCTCTGCACAGTGAATTTCGAAAGGAAGGAGAAAAAATGTCGACGCTTGCTTTACGCAACTCACTATATAAATGTAGGTCTCATAAGACACAGCGTCTCTGAAACGTGTTAAGAATTAACAGACCAAGAGCTTGTAAAATTTCGTGAGAAGTTTGTAGTGCGTAAATTTAGGAATCGTTTATTGTGAAAACCTACGACCACATATCAATCCACCCACACCTGTCTATCATCCAGCTATCAGGTGCTCTAGTTACAAGGCCGAATGTCGAAGGAAATTTTAACATTACTCAAGAATTTTTCCCGTCCATCTCACAATAAATTTGAACAATGTGGATTTTGAGACTGCCAGAACATTGTGCCGTTTTGAAAGACCGACTTTCCTGCTTGAATACTTGAAGGTAAAGGAACTACGTTCCTTCAAAACGTCGGGAAATCCTAACCCAGGGACCCCGCGTCATTTGCTAGGAGACTTAAATCTTAGTGCCTGAACAAATCAAAATCTCAACATCTTCGTTCAATATACCGATGTGTCTATAAATGCTAAGGTTTCAGAAAAATCGACGAAAAGTGGTTTTGTTTAAATGTTTAATCTACATATAAGTATTTTGTAATTTATTATAATTGATAAAGATAATACACGCCGAAACCTATTGCATTAAATAATAAATAATTAAGCATGTTAAGTTGTAATAGCAGTCTACTTATTTTTCTGATATAAAGCAACCAAAGAGATATTGGATTGCAAAACTTCAGCAGATATACATTAATCGCGTAAGGTATAATTATGGTAAATGGTTACTGTGGTATAACACAGGCTTTGCAGAACAACTTGTTATGCACCTTAGGAATGCAACACATAACAAATATTCACCTTTTTAACACGGAAGATTAAAGCACATCCATACTGAGAGATTATGTAAGTACTCAGGTTGTGTCAAACAGAAAACGCGGTATGCCCTGTAGGGAAACACTGGTTTTTCATTGTGAGAGTACATAAGTAGGCTGTCTGAAAAAGATGCAGATATTACAGCAATAAGCATAGTGATAAGTAAACTAGCCAATAGGCTTTAAAAGCCTACAACCAAAAGAGTATACCGTCCCATAAACAGGGTGATTTGAGACATTTATGCTGCTTAAACACGAAACTATGGCGTCCTTCTACTAGGTGCTTCACTGTGCTCTTTGCCAAGAAAGACGACTGATCGACTCCAGTCCAATGGTAAGCAGTTAACTGCCTGAACACTCGCACAGTACAACCAACAAGATGCAACGTTTCACAATTTCTTTATTTCTGTAAGACACTCTACATGTTTTAGACGGTTTTCCGTCCATCATCAGGAGCTTAAAACTGCACACACAGCGTCAGGCACTTGTCAGACCAATTCTGCTACCTGCTGCCAGCCTGGCTGGGAGTCCACAACGTTAGGGCAAAGTGGGGAGATCACGGCCCTCGGTTCACCTCTCCACATGAATCAGCTTCGATACTATTTTAAAGAATTTAAATTAATGCCAATAAATGTCCAACAAGTTTCAACAATACACAGTTTATCTTATCTGTAAACTGTTCTACATGTCTCGGGTGGTTTCTCCACCCATCATCAGGAGCACAAATAACCGTATCTACAGCATCTGGTACTGGTCAACAGTTGTTGCTACCGGTTGGTATCGTGGGGGAGTTGAGACTTGCAAACTATCACAATTTCTTTATTTTTGTAAGAGGCTTTACATGTTTCAGGCGGGTTTTCCGTCCATCATAAGGAGCTCAAAACTGCACATACAGCGTCAGACATTTGGCAGACCAATACTGCTACCTGCTGCTAACCTGGCCATGCTAGCAACAGGTAGAAGTATTGGTCCGACAAATGCCTGAAGCTGTGTGTGTAGTTTAGAACTCCTGGCGATGGACGGAAAAACCGTCTGAAACATGTAGAGCGTCTTACAAAAATAAAGAAATTGTGAAACGTTGCATCTTGTTGCTTATACTCTGCGAATATATTAGCGATACACGGACCTATGAATGTTAAATTGCTTAAACACGGTTATGAGGACTTTTATACTTAAATAAGGTTACGATTAAAATCAGGTTGTGGCACCGAGAAGAAAATAATAATGATATAAAACTTACTGCGTGTGACGTAGTAACGTGATTAACTAGCCCACCTCTGATCTAAAGTCAAGACACTGAAAACAGGTACGTGAAATGTGAAAGAAGCGGAAACACCATAAATCAGTTTCCCTTCCACTCCTTGTTTACTTCGTATGATATTACAGTGTTGTTAGACACAGAGCGATTGGAAAGTTAAGAAACACCAAGTCACTCACAGGATTTTTAATCATCGCCACATTCATCAGAACTTGTTTACACAGAAATATACTGTATATTGAACCAAGTCACGTAGGAAGGTCTTCTCTTGCCCTTAAAGTAACTTTAATTAGAGGATGACGTTCTACGGGTTAAATTACTTGGAAAAGCTCCTTTGATACCGACCCCTTCAAAATGTTATTTTAACCTTTCGAGAGAGTACTTAAAAAAAAGTTGTAGGGGTTGGGACTTTTGACTCTTGACACTTTTTGAAACTTCTTTCTTTCTTTCGTTTCCAGCGGCTGTAATAATGTAAGGTGAGAGGGGGATATGTTAAGGTAGAATGTGCACAGTCACGACATTAGGACTTCAGCGGCATGTGCCACATGTTACAGTAGTAAGAGGCACATATATATGAGATAACAGTGGCGGAGACGGAAAGATAATATGAGAATTTTTTACGTATTGGGTGTCACTGTAAATTCACCTTTGTGTAAAATATGGTCTTTAACATTCAGGAATTAACCTACGAGTATTTTCGGAATCTTAATCAGTTTTGGCTTCCCCCCCTTTTTTTTGTGACAGCAGTTTTCGAGCAAAATAAAGATATTTCACTCGGCACAACAGTAATGTTTATGGAATACAGTTATTTACAATTTGTGTTGTTATAACATGTTGCCACTTGTCTTGATCATTGACAAGTTAAGAACTTCTTATCTGAAAGCAGAGATGGAATATACTTCTAGTGTAAATTTCTAATTTCGGGCCTTTACTATGTGTTTGTTATATTAGGAAAGTAAGTACTGGTACGTGGGCCGGATAGTTCAGTCGGTATAGCGACTGACTAAGGGCTAGACGATCCGGGATCGAATCCTGGTGGGGACGAGAATTTCCGTCTGTCCAGACCGGCCCTGGGGCTCATCCAGTCTCCAGTAAAATGGATACCGGCTATTTCCCGCGGGTAAAGTGCGGCCGGGGCGTGCTGCTGACCACTCACCCCCTTCTAGTGCCGCGGTTATGGAAGAGTAGAGCTATAACTCCACCCACACTCTGGGTCACACCGGGCCTGTAACGGGATCACTTTACCTTTACCTTCATGTATTGGTACAGACTTGATACATTTTTCATGGATCTATAAAATGGAATTTTCTATTGCGGTTGGTGGTGGTGGGGTCTTCTCTATGTATTTGTATTTTTGTGGTTTCTGCATTCTGCTGACACACATGCAGTCTCTTTATGTTGATCCTACGTCGCTCGGGTGTTTTGGAGACCAAATGGCAAGAAAATATATGTGAATCTAAGACAGAGGAAGTTACAAAAGCCTGGAGAGAATAGTATAAGAAATACACCCAAAATTTTTGCTGTTCATGAAACAACTTATTAGTATTGTGATAAAACCTGGGAATGTACAATGTGAGAGCATTTAGAACTTACTGCACGTATGTCAACAGGATATCGACAGACGTTTCGTGGAAAAAGATGAATCTGAGACACCATTCAGGAACCTAAGCCTAGCTATAAATTTATTATTACAACGAATCTTAAAGAAAAAGGGGATTAGAATGATGAGTGGAAATCTACTGATTTAGAAAAGGATCCAGTGTTGGAATCGCGTGGCCATGATAATGAAGCTTCTGGTTTCATAATAAAAAAACAAATATCTTAAACAGAAAGTCGTATATCTTATTTACACTATAAGTAAATTAGTTCGTTAGTTGAGGTATCAGGGTGTGGACTGAATTCATAAGACTCGAGTGGGGTCCAGTGACGGCATTTTGTGAAAATAGTAATAAATCTTGTAATGCGGTGAGATAACGAAGAGTCCTTAACCTGGTGGAAGATTATTAGTTGGCGAGATTTTTTTCAATAAATAGTCTGCCGCAGGGAATTAAAATCGGTAGCGTGAATGCAGAAAATTAGTCCACTGCGTGTCACGGTTACAGGATAGGGAGAAGCAGGAAGGCATCCTTCAGTTTCTTATTGTTACAGGACAGGTTACGTATCTTTAGGCGCAGATACAGAACAACAGATTTCTCGAATTTTCCTCGGGTCACATTTAGCAAGCATCCGGCTCGAAATCTGATCCCGGAAGAACTAAAGTGTCTTAAATTTGATGAAATTATTTAATTCCTACAACTATACTAAATAAGAACACAGATCAGGTTCCGCCATGACAGTCAGATACTCACTTACTTACTCCACAAATTCCTCACGCCTGTTTACCGAAAAATCAAACTTTAATCCTAGTGATGAAGCTATTCAGGTCATCCGTTCTAATATTGTATATCATTCCGAATACTTGATCCTGGGTTAAAATATACTTGAGTGAGCAGCGTCTGTGAGCCGTGACCCCAATCATATTTGGCACACCTAACAGCTTAGAAAGTTACGCATACACTAGTACAATCAGTCTCATTACACTGGAGAAGAATAAAAGGCTTCTTTAAAATTACATTCCCAACAGCCACTATCTTCAATCAGGATTATTATTATTATTATTATTATTATTATTATTTACTGCAATTGAGTTGTCACTCGGTGGCAGTAGTCCTTACACTAGTAACAAATAAGAATAAATATACGTGAACGAAACAATACAAAAACATAGTAAATACAAGTACACGTATTACCAAAACACCCACACATACACACACCAAATAAAATAGTCAATATACAATCAAGTACCCTCAATATAAGGTCACCCTAATGTGCATGGTACTTCGGTCCCCAAGAACTTAACGTAACTCCACTTCACTTCACTTCACTTCAAAACAAAATCACTTCACATATGTAAAGAAATAAACACACGCAGATATCTATAAGAAATGAAGCGTATGCTATGTAGAACACTAGAATTCGTATTGTATTTATTTTTACCTCGGCTTCTCTGTCTGTTTAATGGTGCTGTACAGAATGTGCACAGATCGGAGCTACGCACTTACGAAAATTCAGTATTTTTTATCTAATTCCAAAAGGGTATAATTTAAACTGTCTACTCTTTATTTAACTTTGTACATAGGTCTAATGACGGCAAGACATACAGTCGATATCAAGCAGATATCAAGTAAAATTGTATCAATAATAATTGTTTTTGCTGACAATTTGTGATTCGTGAATATTAAGTTAAAAAATTTCCCTGCCTTATTTCCCTGCCTTATTTCCCCGTTACAAAAAATTTCCCTGCCTTATTTCCCCGTTACAAAAAATTGTAAGCTGTAAATATGATATAACAAAATAGCTAACTAACCAACTAACTTACTCCAAGGAGCAGAGTCCGTCTCGGGAAGCTAACAGTTTCTCAGCTAGTCAAGAAATTTCTCATATTGTGTAGAACCTGAGTGTTCATTGCCGCGTTCAAAATAATCAACCAGTGTTCCAATCCTGCAACGGATAAACCTAGTTCACGACAACACAACACAACACATTAGAGACGCATTTTAATATTAACCTCTCACCTACGCCTAGATATTCAAAATGGTGCCTTTCCTTCAGATTCCCCCCCCCCAAATTCTACATAGTTCTCTACTCCGGCTCATACATTCTACACGCTCAGCCCAAATCATTCTCCTTGAACTGAGCACCCAGATAATATGTGGTGGATAGCAAAAATAAACGAAAAGATGGAATGAATGAAATCAAATTTAAACTGAAATATATAGATACATTTAAAATTAATCGCCTAACAGTTAAACAGAAGATGAACACGAATGTATTAACACTTTAACAGAACTAACACTGAGAGACTCATTATAGAATTCAAGGCTTTGTGTTAAACCAAACTCTAACATACACGACTCAAAAGAATAAACAGACTTTTCAAGTGCAAAAAGGATGACTAAGATATACAAATGTATTGTTGTCATTTGCTTTTTAATAAGCCATTATGACACAATTGTCACTAAAGCATAAATATGAACGATATAACATATGTATAACAAGAGCAGTGTCATGAATCGATTCCGACTTTTTATACGAGTACTTGATTAATTTGAACCGCAGCCTTGACATGCCATTGCACAATTCTCTATGTTCCCGTACTTCACAACACCTATTTTACAAGATTTCTTATATCGACGCAATTCAGTACTTGTCCTTCCATTTCCCGGCAGGGGAAACAAATTTTTCTCTTCGCCATATCACCCAGATTCGAACTGCGGACCGCACGTTCTGTTCAATGTTAACTGGAGACCTTTCTCGAGGGTACAACGGCCGAGGTGTGAAGGTGACCACAGACATCAAACTAGGGCCGAGGAAAGGAATGAGTGGAATAATGCCTATAACAATTTATGGCCTGGACAGGTACAAATTACATTTAATTTTCCCTAATCCCAATTTCGATCCTACTTTATCTGCACATTAAACATGCGAAACTATAGCTTAAGGAGGCCAATTTCAGTGGCCGCGCGGTCTAAGGCGTGGGTCTGCGACCGTTCGCTTGCTGGGATTGCGGGTCCAAATCCCGCCGAGGCATGAATTTCTTTCTCTTTTAATTGTTGTGTGCGGTTAGGTACAGGTCTCTGCGACGGGCCGATCACTCGTCTAGAGGAATCCTACCGACCATGGTGTGTCTGAGTGTTATCGTAAAGCTTCGATAACAAGAAGACCCTGGAACACTAGGGGCTGTTGCACCCTGGGATAAAGTAGTTTAGGAACATAAAACACTAAATGCTGAAAGGCTGTTAATCCTGTCATTAACTGCCATCCTAGAACAAAAAAAAAATTCTCAAAGTATTGGATACCAACAAGCTAAAACATGTTAGTATCCCGTCAAGGGACCGCGGTGGCACAGTGGTTAAAGTGCTATGCTACAAATCGGAAGGTCGCTGGTTTGATCCCAGCTAGTGTCACTGGAATTTTGCATCGCACTATGCCCTGGGGTCGACTCAGCCTGTAACAGAAATGAGTACCAGGAGCATTTCTTGGGGATAAATGCTACCTACCAAGGCTGACATCCTTACCATCATCTTGTGTCGTTGTCATGAAATCTGGAAACCTCAACTTCCTGGAACCCTCTGGACCACTCCAGGCCTGTAACGGGACTGCTTTACCTTTCACCTTTAGTGTCCCGTCTACTTAACGAAATTTCGAACTTTGCGATAATATATATATATATATATATATATTGCAAGTAAATAGTGGCTTGTTATGGTAACAGAAGACCATTTAGTATGAAATTCTGAAAAAACGGTCAAGGAAATTCTTGACCTAAGGAAGGAAGGTACAGGAATCCAGCACTATACGGTAGTAAATAAGGACAGCTTCGTGAATTGCATACGTTACGTCATTGCGATAAGACAGAAAAGTGTGGCACAGGCTGGACTTACAGTGAGGAAGCAGGAGGCAGAAATGTCTACAGGAATTTTTGTGGGCAAAATTCTTAATAATTCTCAAGTTTGGATGCGGAAACGAATATCAAAATGTTAACATTCAGACTGGTCTTTAATAGGTCTCTTGAAAACGGAATGTTAACCATTTAAGACCTACTGGTTACGTGATGCACCATCAGTTTAACATACAACAACTGTACGCTCTGTCAACACTGTATTTATGTGTTCTTTATTTATCTGAGAACAAAGAGCAACTTGTGCCACTTGCATCATAAACTGATTGGTTTTTATAACCTAGATTAAAAGTGTTTACTGCGCGGTACGTACTGGGTCTTTAAATAAAGCAGGTTCTACAATAACATTTCAGTTGTAATCCCTGTCAAAAGACTGGATTACACTACAAATTCAGATTTGGCTACTGAAATTTCGCAGTTTTAAGGATGTACATATTTTGCTGAGATGAAAATGACATCAGCAGCATCGTGATCCAATAGTTGTCAAGTTATGCGCACGCAAGATCTCCGATGACAAGACATCCACGTGCAAGCAGTTCGTCTGAAATTCTTCGCTGATCAGAGAGATCAGAGTAGTTTATCAATCAACGTTCCTACCATCACAGTCTTCACTCGCGTCTGTCTCATCCCGGACGTCAGTAATGAAACAAGCGAAGTCCTTCAAGCGGATGGATTGCTTATGCGATCTCGCAAAAATACAATACAAGGCAATGTGGCGAGGTACTTAAGGAGTTCCAAAGCAGACCACCAGCAGTGAGCAAGAATAAGTATGCTTCTCACATTTCTACGTTAGAAAACAAAGAGCATCCTGTTCTAACCTCCTACAGAACATTGACGCGCATAAAATGTAATAATGACGTATAAAGGCGTAACTATGCAGCACGCGAGTTCATAGCTTAAATGAAACACTTAACATTGACTTATTTAAAGACATATTATAAAGCACATTCATGATTCAGTGTCTTCTGATAGGTGATGATTTTATAATAAATTGGATAAAGTGTGGAAGGAAGTCGTTGTGATTAATTCAGATGCAATTCCGGATTTTGCGTGGACGGTCTTAAGAAAAGCCAAAAAGAACTTTGTCTTCTACGAAGCAGCACTTGAATCCGGAAACTCTTACAAAGATAAAGTGATGCATACTCGAATATGAATTTCGATGATTGGGGCATGAGACATTTAACAAGTAATATTAGTAATTAACCAACTTAATGCATAAATTCTTGTTTTATAATAAGCTTATTATATGCCCCTACATGTTTCGAGCACTATGTGCTCATCATCAGGAGGTCAAAATTGTATTATACAGCATCTGGTATCATCACATCTGTAGGTGGCCGTACCGTGCACAGGTGCACGAGACGG
>Ga0136643_10004323_pt1 | contig 19542 bp, 12 predicted proteins | sample TergutLab28metaG_FD_96883 | JGI IMG/M metagenome (GOLD analysis project Ga0136643, IMG submission 96883) | Labiotermes labralis P1 segment gut microbial communities from Petit-Saut dam, French Guiana - Lab288 P1 (version 3) (version 3) | ecosystem: Host-associated > Arthropoda: Insects >...
AGTAATTAACCAACTTGATGCACAACATTTTTGTTTTACAATAAGTTTATTTCATGCCTCTACATGTTTTGAGCACACGTGCTCATCCTCATGAGGTTGTGTAATGTAATTTTGACTTCCTGATGATGAACACATGTGCTCAAAACATGTAGAGGCATGAAATAAACTTATTGTAAAACAAAAATTTTGTGCATGAAGTTGGTTAATTGCTGAGATAAATATACTGAGATGCACGTTCAGCAAAACGTCAAAATCCATATTACTGTCAACTGTAGAGACGTAATTCTAACCTTCTTCAACTAAAGTTTTGTCGCAGCTGTTTATGTTGTAACTGTTGTTCTATGTTTTTATGTGATGACTGTGGTATCTGTCAAGAATGCTGGGTTAAATTAACAATTCTAATTATCGTATACAAAGAAATTCTAGAGAAATTTATTTAATTAATATGGAAGAGTGAAAACCAAAATACCTGGATCTTAGATTTTGGAATTTTAAAAATTCTTTAATTACTTAAAATTGTATACTCTACTTATAATTTGTTCTATAGGCCAAGATTCATCTCCCTGTAAACTTTAATAATGTGTATTGCTACACGTGTAAAATTCGGTCGCTTGTGTAGAGAAAGGTCAAATTTAGATTCCTTCAACGCAAAGCGGACCAGAGTAAAGAAATGCCTACTCTCTGCACAAGCGTCCTCTGTTTGGTGTATGTGCCGGACAGGGATATTGCTCTCCAACTATTTACTCTTCGAGATGTGTAACTTCACTTTATGCAAATAAATATTTACTGGATTTTGAGAGTATATATTTCCCATCCTTTTTCAAAGTACGCATCGATTTCCATGGTCTTATCAGTATTACCGTAAGTGTCCATCTTTTAAAATATGCAACAAAATGTCGAAAACAGTTTATATGATGAACATATATAATACGCTCATTGTGTCTTGTCTTAAATGGCATATTACTTTGTCCTATATAAATTTAAATACAATCCTGGAATATTATATCCCGCTTCCACTTTATGACTTATTTTATGTACGTGTTTTCATAATTGCTGAATGGCATTATTAGTCCTAAAGACGACATTAAAATTTGTAGGTTTGATAAATTTGTTAGTTGTTATGCAGGCCGTTAACACCTGTCTTACTGTTTTGTGCAAATACGTACCAGTTAACTGAATGTGAAGTATTTTGCTTACCTTTGCTTTATGTAGAGATGGTATCACACCAACTTTAACACCGAAACATATATCGTAATACAGACATCACAATCAAAATCTATTCCCAGAAAAATGATACTTCAGCTGGACCGAAAAACCGACAAACATAAATGCAGCATATCCATTAGCGAAATTGCCTATATTTTATTCAGAATCCTATCGAAAACCAATGCAGGGGAAAGTTGTGAAATGTCTACAGTTTCATTGCCGTATACTAATTGTAATTAGCATTGTGTACTTAATTAGTAAGTAAAACACACCGCATAATGTAATTATAGAGTATGATAATTTTTGTATGAAATTATAAATATAAATTGGAGACATGTAACTCTAACCTATACATTTATAGTAAATATGCTTTCGATATTAAATTTCTGGTAGTTACGGTAATTACGGTATCTTCCACTCGCTGGGTTAAAAACACGATATTTAGAATATTATCTGTAAAGTATCCGGTAAGATAACAGACCAATTTCCCGCTGGTCACATTTCAGTGGAACAGCAACCCTTTGTTTCCAATATGCAAACAGCTTCCTGGTTTTATGTACAAGTTTCATGTGGAATGTTGGCGCGTGATGTTTGTCACACATTCAGAAGGCAGATTACTTGTATAAACGCCGCAATGAAAGAAATACGTTAAGCACAATGTTTACTAGACTGTACTAGCCTGGTATGACGTATTTTCTTAACAACAATTCTTACTGTATCAACATTTGTATTTACACTCGGCTTAATAAACAGGAAGATTAGAACTGAATCTCATAAGTTATTATGCTTTGCCAAATAAGATACCCGTAAGATGGTAGTTCCATTAGTGGATTAAAATAATTGTCATAAAACGATCTAGCCGCAAGCAACCTCGTGTCAAGAGGCTGAATTTATGCACTAGAATATCCGGAATGAAGTCAGGAATAAGAAAATTTTTAAAAATTTAATTTCTCTAGGACTTAATATAATGTCTTATATTTGATTTTTCAGATCTGTTGATATTGACATTTTTAAATTTTGCAAAAATTCATAACTGTAACCAATGGAAGAGGAGGAAGAGGAAGTTGAATCTGCTCCTGGCAGTCATACACTCAAACGCCAACATAGGTCCTTTCAACAGTCGACAACAGTCCAGCAGTCGTTCTCAACAAGCACCAAAAATATTTCGTCTGGGAACGTTTCATCTTGTATTTCGCCAGATATGAATAACCAAACCACCAGACGTGAAGAGCAATTTTCTAAAAGCTTGCAGAGCTCATCAGTCAGTCAATTTAGTTCATCTTCGAGCATAAAACCAGCAATAAACAAATCCCAAGGTAGACTTTCTCATATGAGGAAATACGAGGTCTTATCGGAGGATACTTTGGATACTGGACAGGAAATGTTGGGAGGAGCGATTGAGGAAACATCTTCGTCGAAAATAACACCAACTTCAAAAAATCCTTCCATGATATTATCTCAAGAGAAACAGAAGTACGGAAGCAGTTCTTCACAATTACTCTCGTCTTCGTCGGGAGAAACTGCGGAAGCTTCAGTAACTTCGGCTACAACAAGTACGGCAACGATTATAGTATCTCACAGCAAAGACATTTCTGCACAAAGCCAAAACCAAGTGACTTCAAAGTGTCCTATGACATATTTGTCGGCCTCACATGAAGATTATGAAAATATTCGGCAAAAGAAACACTTATCAAGATCTTTATCTCCAATGTCAAGTGCATCTTCTGATACGTCCGGGGCTGCGCTTTCTCCTGCAAAAACCCTATCAACCACAAAATCTGTCGAAACATCGACCACTGGCAGGGAAGGCCGTCAGTGGCTAACTGCCACGGGTACTGGCGGTTACAGATCTGAAACTGCGAAATCTATGGAAAGTTTACGAAGTAATAACACAACAGCGTTATCCAGTGGCAACGTTGTTCATCACAGTCACAGACAAAGCTTTTTGACGTCGTCTGAAAGAGATATGAGAAGAGTTGTAGCAAGTTCGGTTGAGGCAAGGTCCTTAGAGAATTTGGAGAAAGAAATGAGACAGATGGGGAAAAGGAAAGCAGGGTCTGGTGAAGAATTAACAGCCGGCGTTGAAGAATCTGTTATGACAGCTGCTGAGAGACGTCGTGGATTGTATGCAGGAGTCATAAATTCTGGTGAACGCAGAATAACAGTGCCGCAACATTTGTCTCTCCCACCGCCCACAGGAGCATATCTGAGCCTCTCCACTCCTGGGGGGGACCGCAAACTTACGATCGTCTCGCCGCACAGTCCACATCAGCCGGATCTCCTCCAGTTCTCCAGCTCCTTTACAACTCTCAAGACCAGGAGGAAAAAAGCCATCGTATTGCCCAGGCTGATACTTCCTCGCAGTGAGAGCGACGTCTTCCTTGAGTAAGTACAAGTATAAAATATTTAAATGTTTAAAAGTGCGTCAGATATGGGTAAAATATGAAAAAATATAGCAATGAATTTTTTTGGTTTCACAACAGTTCTGTTTTCCTGTAAATTTTTGTGTTGTACTCTTTTTTTTTACTCACGTCAGCATCAGTCTGCATTTCGAATGACGTAAAACTAACTTCAGCAAGGACGTTTACTGTAAGGTTTGTTTTCTGCATCATGATCTACTGAACTACGAAAAAAATCTTTTTAACATTGAACCTGCAGACAGCTTGTGATTCGGCATTGATAGAAATACCATTTGTTTTCATCACTTCCTTCTCAAAAAACATTTCTGGCAAAAAAAGTTCAAATTTGATAGTGCTCCCTCGACAAGAAACCATAAGTACATAAAATAAGTTAGCTTCTCTAGGCCTCCGTTCGTGGCAGCACATGCTCGTAAGTGACTTGCACGAGCACTACATTATCAGAGGACGTTATAGGCTCTAGAAAAATTCTTCTTATACCCAGGATTCATTTATGTTTGCCATATCCTAACATTCTCTTCAAACGGTGCAGAAGACGATTTCCGACCAAAATTGCTTTGGCTGTGGCAATCAGTAAGGCTCAAGAGCAGACGCTTAAGCTTGATGGAGTATATCCACCGTCGCCTGTAATCTCCATGGCAAGCTATATGTTTCATTTTCCCGATCTTCTTCATTTTTTAAATTATCTGCTGCATTTCCTGAAGGGCATCTACAACGTACAGAATATGGTAGATTTTAAACATGAATTATTTTATATAGAGAAGTGCTTTAAAGTTTCAGATTTATAAATAAGTCACTGTTGATTAAATACTTCATTTTTTTCTACGTGCAAATCATTCACACGAGTAAAATTCTTGTAATAATTTCGTACACTTGGGGGGGATAAAGGCTCTGAACTCATGGTAGCACTCAAAAATACCTGGATGACCGGTGGAAATTGAACATGACCTTGAAGTTGTTTAATTTTTTTTAAATTCATCCCATTGTGGTACATCATACTAAAGCACGACAAACATACCCTTCAATCACAACAAATGTTATTCGTCCCATCAACATATGTTACATATTTCGGCAATTACTGACCATCCTCCTTCTATATATATATGCATTTTATCAGGGGTTTTAAATTTCATATATTTAATGCCTGAATATTGTCATTAGTGACCGAAACATGTAACAGGTTTTGACGGGACGAATAACATTTGTTGCTGTTGACAATATGAATTTATCAATTTTGAATCAAAGTTGATTTCTTTGAAGATTTGTTCATGGTTTATATCACAGGCACTAGTAGCAATTTAGCTGAATTCTATGCACATTTTTGTACTTAACGTGACTGTAACTCCGAGGGAAATTACAAACTAATTTTTTCGTTCTTTTTATCAAAGATGTTAGTCGGACGTGTAGAAATAGGCCCATGTAATTTGAAACGAGACTGTATACCTTGTAATTTATCGCATATTTCAGGTCTTTAGAACACCTGATTGATTTGTGTTTGTACATTTACTGCTGAAAGTCACAAAAATGAACTTTATGGGTTCGTCGGTCGGGATGCCTGAATTGAAGTCTGTTGCTATGTGTTCTTAACTGCATTTTATTTCCATTATTTATAAGTACGATAAATAAGATCAGTTCGTTCTCTGTTCAAGACGTGAAAGCTACTGCAATATAGGCCTACCGTACTGCTGGCCCGTAGAGAATTCTAGTGGTTTGTGTGGTTGTCGTCACTTGTGGCCTTCTGCTGTCTTCTTACTTGCAAATTCCTTTCTGTCTGTGGCCTTTATTAACCAACCAAACAACGCTTTACGTAGCGAAGATTATCAAAAGATTGTTGCACGAGACTCATCTGTACAGACCTGTGCTGTTGTATTCATTTTGTCTTTCGTCACAATTGTCATTTATTCGTAGAAACCCGTAGTTCCACCATAGCTTCTCGTTTCCAAGTTCATTATTTTAATTGTATATGCATTTTAATAACTAACTAAGTAACTCCAGAGAACAGTGTCTTTTTTGAGAAGCTAACAGTTCCTCAGCTAATCAAGAAATGCCACGTATATTTTGGAACCCGAAGGTTCATTACCGCATTCACCAGCTCTCGCCAACTGCCTATATCCCGGGTCATCCAGTCCATGCTTCTCCATTCGACTCCTTGAAGATCCATTTTAATATTATCCTTCATTCTACGCCTATGTCTTTCAAGTTGTTAATTAAATCATTACTGTTATTATTATTATTTTAATAAGTAAAGACAGATATTATTCGTCACAGCTCGTGAACTAAGGACCGAAAGTCAAGTACCACAGGTTGACATTTGGTAAGCTACGTTACTAGAAGGCAATACAGAGAAGTACTTTTACGGCGAAATATAACAGGTAGGACAAGTGGAGAGACTGATCTATCGAACTTCTCTTTGTGGCCTACTTTTATTAACGAGCACCTGAGAGTAATAATAGTGAGTGTGTATTAAATGTCGAGAGGGAACTGCACATGTCTAAATATATCATAATTACTCAATTTTTACACCAACCACTACACATATATAAAATTTATAAAATTTACACATTAAAACATTAAAAACGCTCCGAAATGTTTCGGTCCTAAGATCATTCATCAGGGAGCTCTATATTCCTTGCTAAAGTCACACTAGAAATAGTCACAGATTAATTTCGAAATTAATCTGTGACTATTTCTAGTGTGACTTTAGCAAGGACGATGTGGCTCCCTGATGATGGTCTTAGGACCGAAACATTTCGGAGCGCTTTTAATGTTTTAATGTGTACATTTTATAAATTTTATATATGTGCAATGGTTGGTGTAATAATTGAGTAACTCTACAACATGCACGGTGAAACAACAAAAATATCATAATTACTTTCGAGGCTACGTTATTCTGAAAACAAACCCTGCAATGTATTGATTTTGAATAACAATAATCCGGCTTCGAAAACAACTAGCGCTCCCCGTTAGCAGCTTTTTCCAGACTCATCGCGATTGTGAACAAAACAATATGTCTAACAGTAAAAAAAAAAAATTGATGGGCCTTATTGTTCACGATGTTATTACCAATAAAATATCCTGTCTCGGAATAATAAAAGAAAGTTTAATGTTATTATTTAGCCATATTCTTAGTTGTCAAGGACGCGGCACGTTGCAATGTGTTGACAGAAACCCTTTACACTCAATCAATCTCTTTAAAAAAAGAATCTTGACCTTTAAGAAATATTACCGCCACCATTTTGTATTGGCACGAATAATTTGTAACATACACAGATGTCATTTTTAGGGGTCCTTCTCATTGAATAATTTTTTAAGTCTGCATTCGAACGGGTCTAGTGATTTGCCTCTTTCTTGCAGTCTTCGAAAACGACGTATTCGAACATATTGCCAATCAGCATTTGACATTCAGAGGAACGCGCACCGTGATGTAGTCTTATAATAAAAGCCAACGAGATGAACTGTTTCTCAGATTTATTTGATAAAATAGTCTACATGTTTCGGACAGGTCCACTGTCCATCATTAGGAATATCTCAACACTGTATACACGTAATAGATATTTGTCATGCTAGTTCTGTTGTAGCATGGTCAGGATAACCACACTAGCAGACAGCCAACATAACTAGCATGACAAATATCTGTTACATGTATACAGTGTTGAGATACTCCTAATGATGGACAGTGGACCTGTCCGAAACATGTAGACTACTTTATCAAATAAATCTGAGAAATAATTCATCTCGTTGGCTTTTTATTTTAAGAATACCAGGCAGCAGTTCTTATGTACACATGAAATTAGCGATATTTAGTTGCATTTCACCTGACTTGTTTCTTAGCTAACAGAAATTCTCACAATATATAGACTAAATGATAAAATCTACTGCTTTAAGTTTGACTACAAAGGAGTTGCCTTTAGATGTCCTTTTGACTTGGCATCTGCACACCTGTACATACTTCACTTTCACTTTTATTGTAGCTTTGGTTACTTTGACGTGGAATTTACAAAACCAACTCTTCGAAGTACAGTGGTTACTATAAGTGCCGCCTGCCACAGTGTTATTGAAACCTATAATTTGTCTACGACGCGTCATTATGGATTTTATGGTTCTACGTATTAAGAACAATTAACCCCCTCTCTTTATATGGAGACGCTGTGTTTTCTGCGACGCGGGGACTGATACATCAAGTGTTACTAGTTGAATTTTGAGTTCCGAAAGTCTCAGCTTAGAATATTTTGCTTCAGGTACAGGGAAAGTTTTGGAAATACTGAGACACTTACTTTTAAGCGTGTGTTTTTTCTTACAGGTACATTAGGTTAAAAGACCATAGAGAAGATTTTGTTTATCTGAAGTTTATTTATCGGCGTTATTGTAACACAAAGTGTAGAAAGTATAGTAGCTGGAGATGGTTAAACATGGACTGGAAGGGAAGTGCAAGAAAGTTGTGGCATAGCTTAACATTTATGAAGGTTTCTTCCTGGTAGAAATCAGGAAAATCACGCTTAACCTCTCTCGCTGCTACAAATTAGAGAGTTATATATAAACAGATAGGATCAATGTTTTTAATACAATGACAAGACTACGGTGTAGTGTAGTGCTGAGAAAACATTTGGGCACGTACAAATACAGAGAAGTTGGAAGTTTTCGGACCAAGTGATGAATAATACTTATGTATTTTACTTTTGTTTCGAAAGTGATAATATCCTGCCTACAATAATGGCTGTAATGAAACCACAGAACTTTTCTTTCACTGTCGAGTCAATTGCTGTATGGTTCGTCAGAACACTTGCCTTTAAAAACAGCTGTTCACTAATATAAGTACCGCTATAGTGCCTTTTTTTTTATCGCGCATTGTTACTGAGCGCTGGATACTTATTCACGAGATGGGAGTTTTTGGAATTCAGCGTGCGTAATAACAAGGACTGCAGTTATTAGGCGTTTGTACAATTGCAGATAAAACAGTTATTTAAAATTACCCGTTTTCTCTGCAGTAAGTTATTTCACAATATTTATTCCAACAACTGCACGGTAATAAGAACCTAATAGTTTATAAACATTTATCACTCCTGCTACATGTTTCGGCCTGCGTTGGCACAAATTCAGGGAAGTGGTTATCAATGGAAGGAGCGGTGGCTGGTTATGCTACAAACATGCAGTTATAATGCTGAATGCATATGTAGATTAAAATACGTATTAAAGTGTTTAAAAGCAGGGAAATAATTTGGAAATAAGTTACATGTGTATGTATTCATATTCAACAAACATCTGTGACATAGATGTTTGTTGAATATGAATACATAACCATGTAATAAGAACCAAACAAAATTCACACTTTTTACACTAATGTTTTAATTTAATTATAGTGTCTTCGAAATGTTTCGAACATCCAAGTTTTCATCCTCAGGAAGGATTGTATATGCAGCTTTCTGGTATATATTTCATGCATCCACGCAAGCAGTCTGCAAATCCTGCCATCGACCAGTCTCTTTATATGGATGCATGAAAGAAATACCATAAAACTGCATGTACAAGTCTTCCTGAGGATGAACACTTGGATGTTCGAAACTTGTCGAAGACACTATAGTTAAATTAAAACATTAATGTAAAAAGTGTGCATTTTGTTGGTCCTTATGACAGAGATATATCATAATTCACGGTTCAAAAAAAACGTAAATTTTGAATATTTAATTTACCAAGATACTGATCCAACATATTTCCAAATTTTAAACTTTTAATCGTGTATTTTGTTTAACACGTGTATTTTAACATTACAACCGTGCGTCTGTAAGAAAGTCACTACTCCCTTCTATAGTAACCACTTCCTTGAAAATAACCGAGAAAGACAGAAATATGTAGGAGAAGTCTCGTGTATTTATGAAATATTGTATTTATACTATTGTACAGTTGTTGGCATAAGTATTGTGAAAACAGTTATTATTAGTCGAACGTTTTGTCTTTGATTTTCCTGTTTTTGACATTAGATGGCAGGCGGCATGGCCAAGGTCGTAGAACCATATTTTCTTCATTTCTGGTTTAGGTGCTGCAGTTGACAACTGCCATGTATGTAGATATTTCACTGGCTATTAAACGCTGTCCGGTAACTGTTTATTCACTGCTCTGATCTTACCCTCCGCCAGAGCTGCCATAATGATCAACAGTGAAAAGTAATTCATTCCCATCTCTCCCGCCACCTCATATTATTTTTGTGTATTCGTGTTTTGAGTGACTGTTGTGTTTAGTTTTGTTGCATAGTTTGTCAGTCCTCCGATTCTTACCCAACGATGAGCTACGACTGTTTATTTTCCACATTCTACAGTTTGTGTCACTCTAGTTTACTACGCTAAATGTATTTAAATTCTAATTACACTTTCCGTCTTGGTTAATGAGGGTTTTTAATTCATTTCGTCGCAAAAGAAACAACTTAACGAGTTATGGATTTTTTACCCCTACCGTTATTAAGTAATGGAGAATTAAAATTGTACTTGGGTATGGAACTAATTAAATACATTCACTAATTTGTTCATACTGTGCAAAAAAACATAAATTTGTTTCTTTGGGACGAGTGGATAATACAGGATGTTTGGATGATAAGCACCCCAAAGACAAAAGCTTATATTTCGAAACCTGTTCAGTATACGGGTGACCAGTTTTGACCACGTTGCGCTCTTCTGGGTTATTAACCATATTGCATTTCCTGGAGGTAAAGGCGGCCGGTGCGTAAAGCTGACTACCTACCACCATCCTGTGCCGTTGTAAAGGAATCTGGGAACCTTAACTTCCTGGAACCCTCTGGGCCCCTCCGGGCCTGTAACGGGACTGCTTTACCTTATTGTATAGTGGTAATAACTTACCGACATTTCGGGACAACCTATCAGTCCCATCCTCAAGGGTCATGAAATGATTTCTTGACCTTTGAAAATGGGACCTATAGGTTTTTCCGAAATGTCTGTAAGGATTTACCACTATACCCTGCGTAATATCCCAGAAGAGCGCAGATCTCATTTGTTCTCGGCGGAAGCCTAAAATCCCTCAATGATTAGTTTTATTATGAAATTCCGTCCAGTGAGAGTAGAGATGCACCTTGTGGACAGAGAGATGGACGGACAGACACACAAGCATAACGAAGCTAATTGTCGCTTTTCGCAATTTTGCGAATGCGCCTGAAAAACACAGTCCTTGTGATACGTATCACCTGGTGAGACACAAGGATTCCTCATGTTACTCACACAGTTTATGTATGTGTTCGTTGTGCTACGTACCATACGGTCAGTATTTCTGTGACGAGGGTTAACGGACTGGTCTCGTGCTGGATGTACACACTCTGGTCTGTGAGATGTGACTTCAATTTTTGTAGGAAATGTAAACCAATCAGTCCAAAAGTATAACCATCTTGATACATCTGGCATAGGCAACAATTCTGTTAATTTATTTAATTACAAGACAATTATGTGTCAGTGCTGCCGTTAGAACACAGACGTCTTTGTGCCTCCTAATTCCATATTATGAGATGTTCACACTCTGTTGTAAGAAATACGATGGTTCAAAACCGCAGTATTTAATGCCACCTTTGAGAAAACAAACTGAGCTCTTTCGATCCAAGTCTCACGCCACAATCCATTACACCAATATATTTCTTAACTGTACACCAACGTCACATTCCCCGAGTTTGAAGAAATGCTCACTCCGTTAACTAAGCTTCCTGGGACTTCATAACATCCACAACTGTTATCTTTAATTGAGACATCCCCTTATGGTGCATTTCTGTAAGTTTCTGACCAACGTACGTCACATCAACATTCACTAACTTGGTGCAATTTTTTTATCGTCTGATGTATTAATATTAATAGCACTGATTTTGGTAATTTTAGTATTTTAGACTCTGGAAAAGTCTATAAAGTGAGTGAGTTTAGATGTCCTCTTGTGCATGATGTCAACATGGTTTGGTGAGCACTATGACCACTACTGCTCAAGCATCCCTCGAGACAACTACAGAAGACAAAGAGACAAAGGCCTGAAAACGAAGAAGACATTCTACGACAGGTGCTTCTTTGCAGTCAAGCTATATATTTTATGGTACAGTTACGTGCAATTTGTGCTATACTTTTTAATTATTTTTATAAAATTTTAACATCTGTTGTTTTAAATCTATATTGGAACCTAATTAGCCAATGTTGTTTTTTTTGTTGATTACCTCTCTGAAGATGGCCGACAAATGCCGAAACATATACGAGACTTGCTATATGATTGTATAATCTTGTTTCAACCTAACTGTTCTGCAGCCTTTGCAATAAACAGTGTAAACCCGAGTCTCGTGTGTAACTTACCGTATTGACAAGTGGCCACCTCTCTTCCTTCTAACAGAGCACATCAAACCAGTCAAAATTTAATACGCCAATTTCGTGACCAATTTCCAGTTTGCGCTACCCCTCATTTTCTGGATACTTGTCATCGCTTGACGATTTCGGACGGAATGAATGCATTTATCATCTGGCTTCTACCCGCTGAATTTACCAACCACAAAATATTCCCCCAAGCCCCCGAACCTATACATTTCCATCGCACGTTATATTAGTTTTCCAACCGACCCCCCCCCTCCCATTTTGTTTGTATATCGCAGCAAGCCCCATATCTTAAGGCCGTCAACGCCACTCCCATCCTGCAGGCGCGCCGTGCAGTGATGAGAGGGACTGGGCCCTAATTCAACTTCGTTGAACTTGGAGGAAACTCGAAATCGTGTTCTTACTTAATGGCCAAAAGGGACAACAAACGGAACTCCTGAGAGCCATAAAATAAGGTACCGTGATATATTTCGTCCTAACTGCAACCCAGAACGAATCCATTCTTTCAGACTGAAGAGAATTTAAGGAACCTTAAAACCCTGCACGTGGCACATTCTTACCGGGTGGAATGGTCAGCTTTATTCGCAGAAACGGACCTACTGATGGCTGCATAATACGCTGGGTTCTACGATTTTTTGGTGTCAAGTAAACTTGCCAATACTTCCCTCTCATAGCCATTTATATATACACCAGCGTTCTTGATAAGTCCCAGCTTCTATCTCGGACCACGCCATGTGCGAATTACGGTGGAAAACGCAGCGCTGGTGTGGTTTCTGTCCTGACCAATCTCGCTCATATTTCAGTCATCTACCGTAGGCGAAATATAATCTCGGCAACGGCCAATGTCGTTAAATAAACAATTCACTCCGTCATTACCACATAGTCGTCATATGGCCATTATACTAAATTGACGTAGTTTGAATGTATATTCCTGTTTCCACGCGGGCAGTTCGACTTGAAATCCCACAAAAACAAGGAAAATTGACCTTCAAATTTATCATCTTTTACATTTTTTCTACCACTGGACGTCTGTTTTGAACCAGACTATATGCCTCGGACTTCAAAATTGTTTTCTCTCAATGTCCAACAAGTACAAAAAAAATGTACAAATTTACAATTTAAGACAAATGACCTTATCTGGCGCGGGGTTCTAGTCCTGTACTAATCCATTTGTTACAGATGTCATAATTAGACGTTTCTTATCCATTTTGACAAGATTATTTTGTACACGGATAAAGACTGTGTCTCTTCATTTTTGACACCGGCAGGTTAATGCTGTTTAGCGAAACATTCGCTTTTATTGTGAAAGTCCTCGAGTATACATAAATATGCTATGTGGAAAAGTTTAGAGTAGCCCTATGTAATGGTAATCTGCAGGTTCTACCTGTACTTTGAACTAAAGAGCAGATTTGGTGGAAACAAGCGTTAAACAATAAAGAAACACTTTTATATACCGCTTAATTTAAGGAAAGTTTTAAGTTCGTAATACCGTATTAGTAATAGCTGGGCAAAAATGCTTCATACACTGTAATTAAGCCGTTAATTAGTAGTTATATATGTACCGTATTTCTGACCTATATCGCGCCCCAGCAAATCCTCTTTTCTTCGAGATCCTGTTGCCTGTACGCCTTCGAAATAAAACTGGAAACCTCTCTTTCTCTCAGACCATTATCGGATTCCTTTCGTAGCAAATACCAGCGCAGTTTCGTCTGGCGCTACGTTTGCTTTCTCGCCTTCTCTTTTTGCTCCAGTAGACAGGGCGATCCTGTCTTCTTGCATATCTGAAGAACAAATAGCCGGAGCCATAAACCAAAACAAATAAATTTTTTAGTTTTCTGTGCTCTAGATCGAATTTTATTGTGTGCATTTCTGCAACGAAACAAACAACTGATTTAATGGAATATTTATGCCTAATGAAACGAACATTTCATGAAAGTGGGCTATCTAATCATAGTAATTGAATAACTTAATGCACGAATTCTTGTTTTATAATAAGGTTATTATGTTTCGAGCACTATTGTGCTCATCATCAGGAGGTCAAAATTATATTACACAGCATCTGGTATCATCACACTCCGGTGTACCGGACGGCCACCTATAGGTGTGATGATACCAGATGCTGTGTAATACAATTTTGATCTCCTGATGATGAGCGCAGTAGTGCTCGTAACATGTAGAGGAATATAATAAAGTTATTACAAAACAAGAATTTGTGCATTAAGTTGGTCAATTACTAAGATAATACTGAGATGCTTGGTCAACAAAACATATAAAAGTGGGTTATATAGTTTTCAACAATTGTAACTTTGGTGTATATTGAAAAAAATTATTATTGAATTTTCGTAAAATTTTCTTATTTTGTAAAGTAAGTGTTCTCTTAATTTAATGTCATCTAAACAGAAAAGTAATTCTATTGTCATATACTTCTTTGTTTTGTCATTCATGGTCATTGCCTTAGCTACGAACGACCAAGGATTTGAATAACGACAGGGGTAAGGGATTTTTCTCTTTTCCAAAATGTCTTGACCAGCTCTGAGCCATCCCCCCCCCCCAGCTTCTTTTTTCGATCTGTACTAGGTTTCTTTGCGGGGATAAAGAAGCCGAGGCTATTCTTGAAGCAGTGACCTTTATCTCGCGCCGAGGTAGAGAACGAGTAGAACTATAATTCTTATCTCGTTATAGGCCTTCATGAGATGGACAGGGAGATCTTAGCTAAGAACCTGAGTAGAATTAGACATAGTACTGCGCTCCTTGATCTTTATTATACGCCAATAGATTGTCTGGCTATTTTTAAAACAGTATACCTTCATCATAAAAACGGCGGTCCACAGATTAGTACTGATTAGCATCCGAATTTTTCTACGTTATTTTCTGCTCAGAATTTGCTATTATTTTCCTAACTTGCGCTACGCAAGTGCTGTGATACTGCTAAAGTATGCACTACGATTACCTGTTTACTCGTCTCTCACAAGTCATTATTCACCTTTTCTCTGTCCCTGCTGTTGAAAAGGCATAATTTGAGTCAACAAAATGTCGATCAGTTTTCCTGGAATATATAACATTTCTCATTTCATTTTGAAGTGTCCTTGGTATGGAACCTGAACGTTTATGATTGATTGGCTCTTAACAGCAATTTCCTCATAGGAACCACTCTTAACCTATTTCAGTTTGCTGTGGATATGCAGACCAACTTCAGTTGTATTATCGTGGCTTGTTACCTTTCATCCATCAAGTGGTATCTTCACATGAGGCTTTCAGAAGGAAGTAATCTACGGTAGTCCCAGCATAGGCAAATATTCCTTCTAGGTTAAAATAAGAATCGTATTTCGTATAAAAAGGAGTTTAAAGTAATTTGTCCTTGTTTTGTGTGCACACGGAAATGTGTCTCTTGCTGTCAGGGAAGAAGCAAATTGGACAGTTTGAAATCACATCGATAATCAGAATGTTGCGATATGAAATAGATAAGTATCGGGCGGCTCCAGAAGTGTATATATTGTGGAAGTAAAATATTTTTATTGCTAATTAGATGTTAACGCGGTGATAAAAATGAAGGGTGCCGAGTTGGATAAGATGTGTGTGTGTGTGTGAAGAATTTGGTTGTATATATTGTGGAGTTAGATCGCCTGAAGGATCCTGGCGTAGATAACGTGTCTTACTCAAGTGGATGCAGCTGGCCTTCATGGTGTGGGTAGAATACCTTAGATCTAGGGACGACGGTAGGGGGAAAACATATACTTATACCCTGTCGAAAATATGAGACTCTGTCACTGCACGATCTTCTTTTCATTGCTCGCCATTTATTAGATGCTTCATTTATAAAAAGCCTGAAGTAAAATTTATGAGCATATCTAATATCACAGAATACTACAGACAATAACTGTATTATACCACACGCACAAAACACGACTGCACTTGAGCCCAGTATATCTGAATGTGGAATACATCTGTTACTTGTTACAAACAAAGACGGGCGCCTCTCTCAGGTTCCAGCAACTGCCAAGGTCAACTGCAAACTCCATGGTCACTGACAGTATTTGGGAGAGTAAGGGGGTGTGAAAGACGTAAGATATGGTGAGAGGGTAACTTGATTCTTCTGATCTGTTAAAAGCCTGGCTGTGGGATAATGCGAACGTGATATAGAGTGTTCGGGTTTCACAAAATGCCAGAAATTGCTTCTATTATGTAGGGTTTTGACAGTGGTGTACGGCATTTAGACACTCCGTTTTCTGGACTGTACTCGTCTTCTATATTCGACGACGGAAACTCAACCAGAAAAAGTGTTCTGATCTCCAGTTGCTTTGCTAGTTGAGTAGTCAGTCTCCTGATAAAGAAGACGAAGTTGGTCTGTGAACGGTTTACTTTTTCATAAGACACAGCTCTCACACCGACAGGATGCTGCTGAATTCTACTGTCGCATTGAAAATTGCAAGACATTTGACTAACCTCTTCATTATAAATTCCGATCCACGAAATTATTCTGTCAGCTGGTTAGTTAGTCAGTGACATTCATTTAGTTAGAGTACAATAAATTTGTTTGTGGGGTGAAATGGATTTGTCTTGCTCAGTGTAGGAACTAGTGGTGAACTAAATTGAATAATTGACCAACAAGATGCAACTGTATTCAGTTTATTACACTTCTATAGACAGCTCTACATGTTTCCGGTGTTGACACCCATCATCAGGAGCTCGTAAAACTGTAATTACAGCTTCTGGCACTGGTCAACTGGGTCTACTACCATCTGCTCGCATTGCTGAGTTGGAATGTCAACACCCGAAACATGAAGAGCTGTCTACAAAAGTATAGCAAACTGAATACAGTTGCATCTTATTGGACAATTATTCAATTTGATTCACGATGCACGGACCCATGAATATAAAATTTAGTGGTGAACTCTTGTGGACATTGGAGTGAACTTCAGGGAATCGTGCTGTTGTGGACAGTGTAATAAAATACAGTTTTCCTTAACGGTTTGGAATTCTTCGCGAACCTCTTGAACCATGACTTTCTGCGGGATAATTATCTGGGTACAATAGGGCACTCCTCCATTTTTAAACTATATTTTCGTTATATGTAACAGACAATAAAAAGAAACATGCAAACCTGCGCACTAATGTTAGCGTCTTAATGCTGTGTTATTTTCATGATTATTCTTGCTCCTATTAACTAACTCCTGAGAGGTTCCAGGTGATGTCGCTGTTTTGAGACTCATACTAAACTCGATATCAGAGAGTAACACCCAGTAATAGAAATTGCACTTTAGAGAAGATGCCTTCCTTCGTAGAGCTCTGGGTTACAGCGTCTTGTACCAAGTGTCGTGCTTCAGTCACAAGGACTTGAGCTGCAGGTGAAGGCGTGCCCTGTGCATACACGTAAGTGCAGTTCGAACGCTTCTGGAAAGGCGGAGTTGTAATCACGGTGACAGACGTCACGTTAGAGGTAATGGTGGCAGACTGGATAAACTTGAGACCGAAAGAGGATTCACTTTTGATGTTTGTCTTTGACATAACTGATTACTTTACTTCTTTTGTCCTCCAGTGCGTAGACTGGCCAGCGAAGTCCTGTCGCATGACCCAATATCCTTATATCAGGGAACAACAAAAATAAATGCGGATGTGGTCAATAATTGGATGATAAATTCGTAAATCTTTTCTTTGAAGTGTTAATGCACCTTGTCACATATTACTAAAACGTGTGTGGGTGGGTGGGTGCGTACGTGCGTACGTAGTGCGCTCGCGTGAACTTCTGTATAATTATGGCAATATTTTGGGACTATATTGGAATTCGTTTACGTATTCTGTATCTTCGTGTAACCGTTTACGGTGCCAACAGGATTAATAAAAATATCTCTGCACTTTACCCACACGTAGTATTTTTGTGCTTTTTATGATTCTTATCAATAACGAGCCAATATTTTTCTAAGCAACATTAACTGATTGTTTTTTTTATAGGAGCCAACAACGTTCTCTTTCGGATAAAATTTTCTTGATTTAGTTTTCAAATGGTGAATGAAACATAAATTTAAATTATATTATATAAGGTTCTGAGGATTGTATGTCACAGCAAGCTTAACGAATTTGTGGACATTTTTATCGTCCAATGTTTTAAAATGCCGGTCCCAGTGGCCGCGCGGTCTAAGGCGTAGGTCTGCGGCCGTTCGCCTGCTGAGATCGTGGGTTCGAATCCCACCGGGGGCATGGATGTTTGTCTATTGTGTGTGTTGTGTGTTGTCAGGTAGAGGTCTCCGCGACGAGCTGATCACTCGTCCAGAGGAGTCCTACCGACTGTGGTGCGTCGTTGTGTGTGATCAGGAAACCTCGTGAATGAGGAGGCCATGGCCCACTGGGGGGGGCTATCGCGCCAAAAGAAAGAAAGAAAGAATGTTTTAAAAATGAATGTAATTAATAAAAATTTGCTTTTTTTGGAACGGGACATATTCATTGAATTGACTCTATTTGTTTTACACACAGAGTGTACAAAATTCCTTAACGGCATTATATTTTAGCAACAGCCTGCAAATGGAGGCAGATCCTACACCCCGAAACGTAGAGTTGCAATAATTATATTAATTTGAATATATCAGACAATTTTAAAAAGTTCGTAAAGTTAATGATTTAGTTACAATCTGAAATTGGTTGGAAAAAAAAGTTTTCAAAAGCTAAACAAAGTTCGAAATTCATTGCCATACAACTTACAGTATTATGTTCAACTTGGAATTTTATTTCCAAAAGCGTCATATATTATTTTTAATTTAGTGAACTCTAGCAGTTTTAAAGGCGACAGGCATGTAGTTCGTATAGGAGACAAGAAATGCTTATAGAATTTTCGTGGAGAAAGAGCGTATAAATTGGCTACTTGAAAAATAGTAAAGCAAATGAGAGTGCAATACATGAGTGCAAACACACCGTAAATATAAAAAATGGAGTATGTAAAGTGACTTTTTTCTTTTCAGTTATGTTAAAATTTGGGATTCAATACCAAAATAATTTCTTAACATTTATATAAGAACGTTGTATAGAGTGCAGCTGTTCGGACAGCACGAGATAGATTGAGGGCTGTTCTTAAGCCCTTTAGACACAGTTTTTTTTAAATTCTGTTGCAAAAATTGTCAATATTTAAATCGGTAAATTGACATTAGTAACTAAAACATGGCAGAGCCGGTTTCCTGAAGAAAGAATTTGAACCTAAGCAGAAGGAAGTAGCAAGAAGTAGGAGAAACTGTACAGTGAGAAGATTTATAATTTGTACTCTTTACTGAAAACATGTGATTGTATAGATAAAATAATGGAGGATATAATGGACAGGGTTTATAGCACGCAATGATGCTATCGAGAAACAAAAGTATTTTCTGAAGGAGATTCTTCCCCGTTGTTATTGTTCTATAAAAGTATTTATGTGACTATTGTAGGCCGGGTAGCTCAGTCGGGATAGCGACTGACTACGGGTTGGACGGTCCGGGATCGAATTCCGGTGGGGACGAGATTTTCCGCCCGTCCAGACCGGCCCTGGGGCCCACCCAACCTCCTGTAAAATGGGTACCGGGTCTTTCCCGGGGGTAAAGTGCGGCCGGGGCGTGCTGCTGACCACT
>Ga0136643_10004324_pt1 | contig 19536 bp, 13 predicted proteins | sample TergutLab28metaG_FD_96883 | JGI IMG/M metagenome (GOLD analysis project Ga0136643, IMG submission 96883) | Labiotermes labralis P1 segment gut microbial communities from Petit-Saut dam, French Guiana - Lab288 P1 (version 3) (version 3) | ecosystem: Host-associated > Arthropoda: Insects >...
AACACGATCAGCCGAGAGCGTGTCAGTAAGAGTATGTTTTTTTCTGTTCTCTATTTTCACTATTGCTGCACTTGTTTTCCATTATGCCTTGTTAAGTTTATCAGTACAATTGTTATTACTGTGTTAAGTTGTATTGTGTTCTTGTTGATCTAATCATTCCCCACAAGACCCGATTGTTTGAGTTTTGGCGGCTCAAAGGACCGAGGGCTGAATCGTGCAGTCCCCCTGATCGACACCTAGTGATGCTGCCCTTGTGGCTAGCTACCTGGGGGTTCATTTTCTGAACCACGCTCTGCTACCAGAAAATGAACCCCCAGGTAGCTAGCCACAAAGGCAGCGTCACTACATGTCAATCAGGGGGACCGCACAATTCAGCCCTCGGTCCTTTGAGCCGCCGAAACTCAAACAATCGGGTCTTGTGGGGAATGATTAGATCAACAAGAACACAATACAACTTAACACAGTAATAACAATTGTATTGATAAACTTAACAAGGCATAATGGAAAACAAGTGCAGCAATAGTGAAAATAGAGAACAGAAAAAAACATACTCTTACTGACACGCTCTCGGCTGATCGTGTTTTACGTAATACAGTGATCGAGCCCATCGGCTTATGTAAGTTTACCTCGTACATCTACCAGTACACAACGACCAGTTCACAGCAATCACAATACAATGATTCAAACATCAGCCCCTCGTAAACTTACAATATCACAAAACGAAAACATAGCCAATACAAAATATGTACTACAAAAGGCCAAGTAGTCGGCCAAACACAACTACTGCCGTGCGTAACCAGAATACAAACAGAGAGTAATACAGTAACCAAACATGGGTGTTTGACTTTTGTACAAAATGATACATATTAGTCACAGGAAGGTACACCTGTATCAGCCCCTATTCCAGGCAACGCTTGGCAGACATTGGGGGAAATGTTCAAAGAGAACGAAAACGTCAATTCAAAATACAAAGACCAAAACTAAACTTTTACCTTCCAAACATGCCCCGACATCTGTGTAGGTCTCTCTTGAAAACAAACAGATGAAGAAGGAGCTCCTCGCTCCTGCCCCAGGCAGAAGTAGAGTCGCAGAGTTGAACCCAAGATGAAAAGATCAAAACAGGAGTTGAAACAAGGGTGATCGAAACAGAAGCGTTTCCGCAGAGGAAACCTTGGAAAGCTATGCCCACGCCTTTCACTTCTCCACGATGGCCATTCAACAGACATTAGCCTTTTAGGGAAAGATAAAGGGGAGGAAATGAAGCCTCGAACCATGCCCTCCAGGGCAGACGACTCACAAGAGAGGAATTTAGTAGTTTGGGCTCTTACAGTTTGCTTGTGCACTTTGTAGGTTGACATGTGTTATAAATGTGTGATGAAAGAAGGGGAGACCATGCTGATTCCAACTGGCTGGATTCATGCTGTTCTTACTCCAGTCGATTCTCTGGTGTTTGGTGGGAACTTCTTGCACAGTTTAAACATCACCATGCAGTTACAGTAAGATACAGTGTCCTCTTTTTGCGCACATTTATACAAATTTTACCAGCACAGAATGGCAGATTTTGAGTGTGTGTCCAAATTTTGTGTGAGACATTTTATGAACTTGCAAAGAAGAGGGCCAACAGTTAATTTGTATGAAAGAAGATTTTCTTGGTGGCATCTAGAATTCATTGGGGTCTCATTATGTATTTCCTCATAGACAAAACAACATTTTTTTTTACATTGTGCCATGTTTTCCACTTTGTCAAAAACGAAGCTAGCATACTGGGCATTGATGTGTTGTCAGTAGTGTGCACTCTGAAGTCAGTATTATAGACTGTGGCCTAGCCTTCTAAGGTGCATTGTTTAACAACTCTGTCAGTTGCTGAGGTTATGTAGTATTGGCAATAGATGGGCCCTGATGGAATTATCCTGACAGCATAAAACAAAGTACTTGGCAGGAACCTTTTCCTGATGTGATTTTTCCCACCACAAATCGCACTCAGTGTGGCCTGAAATCAAATACGGGTCCTTGTGTTGGGAGGCTGGCTGACTGGCCACCTGAGCTGCAGCGTGGGCTTGTGGGCTAGGTATAGGGTTGTTACTGGTGAGAGTAACAAATTAGGCAACATATGTGTAATGTAACGTCATGGGGGCATTCATGTAACCATTGTTGCCATGGAAACATATGTTCCCTTTGTATTGTTTATGAACAAACTTCACTGTCAGCAATGCAGTAAGTACTGAAAGTGTTTCTGTAGATGCACAGCAATACGTTCTCTGCATTGTTATTCTACACATGTTGCTACCAACAGTAGGAAACACATTTAGGTCTTCATGTCAAGTGCCAAATATTTTTGTCAGATCTTAACAACATTTGAAATTATGTGCCAGATTGTTGTAGACGTTCTCAGTATCAAATGTAACTAAAGTCCATCCAATGGGAGCTGCATTGATAAATGCTGCAGACAAGCGAGCAGATGGCACTTTTTGTGACTTACATGAACACGCCTAGAAATCCTGACCCTCATTGATGATTTTGTTTCCCCATGCTGTGGAAAGCAATGTAAACACGCTTAGGTCATCACGTAAAGTGTCCGTTATTGGTGCTGAATGTAACCTAAGTTTGACAGATTTACATAAAATCCCAAGTTTCAAACTTCATGCACATCTGTCCCGTGGGAGCCACACTGATTCATGTGGAGGGACAGACGGTTGTTGCCAAGCTAGTAGGCACTTTCTGCAGCTGTGTGAATGTACCTAATAATGAAGACGAATTTTAGAATACCCTACCTGCAGTTCTAGGGTCTAGAAAAATAGTTGGTCAGTCTTTGAAAGGATAAGAAGATTCACCAAAAGCATGTATATTTTCAGTTTCAGTTGTATTGTCATAATGTTGTTTATTATTTCCGTTAAGTTTTGCATAGAAATAAGAGCTGTTGTAGGTGGACTTGTAGCAGCATCATAAGAGGGTTCCTCAATAAATAGATACTTACTGTAACAGAGTAAACACAGTTTAAAAATTGTGAGAGTCAGACTCCCTGAAGCAACAGAGTTCTTGGATGGAGCCTTGCAAGTGGCCCCATCTTAATATTTTATTCACAGCTTTCAGAGAGCCTGATTTTTAAAAAGATGTGAAAACAGTGTTTTGTGTAGATTCACAATTGACATGGAATGTCTAAAAGTCCATTTTATTGAAAACTATGTTGGATATTAGAATGGCAACCTCCTGCCTTTCCTGCAGGTAGGTATCTTGTGTGCAAATAGGAATTTTGATTTGATTCTTTTTCCATTTAGAATATATGAGATCGAAAAGAAGATCCATACTCCAGAGAAATTCAGATTTCCAGCATTTGAGACAACAAATTGGTATGCAGCTAGGTCCATTACCAATGATTTGAGAGAGATGAATAATGTGGGCTTGAAATGCCCCCTTACATTACTTCATGGAGTTAAGGCTCTCATCATGACACTGAAGCAATGGAACCAAGACAAAGACGTAAGTATTAACAACATTTAATTATTATATTTTAATGCACATCATTTGGATTACAAGGTGATGTTACAAGGTTTGAATCTGGGTTCACTAAAACGGTGCACATGTGATTGTAAACAAGTGTACAAATTCCAGCTTTATCCCTCCTTTTTATATGCATGCAACAGGAAAGCCAGAATGCAGGGTTTTGTCACGAAAGAAACCAGCACCCTTAGAAGTGTGGCATTTATTGAAGACATTATTACAGTAAAAGTACAAATGAATGTCTTTGCCATGATTTATTGTGCCATGCATGAGTCAGGAAAGCTCAGGCAGTATAGTGACTAAACTGTGGCTGGATGGTCTGGAGTTTGAATCTAGGTAGGGGCAAGAAACTTTTCTCTTCTCCAAAATATCCAGATCAGCTCTGGGGCCCACCCAGCATCCTATGCAGTGGGTGCCAGGGTTCTTTCCCAGGAGTATAGCAGCTGGGGCTTGAGGTTTACCACTCACCACTTTCGAGTGCTGAGGTAAAGAATGTGTGAGACTGTATATCGACTCCCACTATATGCCTTTGTGGCATGCACAGAGAAAGGTTTGCTGTTTTTGTGTTTAGTTATAGTGCTGATACTGCTGTAGGTGGTGTAGTGTTGTTGTTAGCGTGATTGGTGAAATGGTAAGGTGATAGACACAAAAGGATTTGGAAGGACGCAGTTGTGGCTTCATTGTAATACTGTGCAAGTGTTCCCGAGAGGGACTGAGGACAACCATGAAAACCTTAGTGCATGTGGCTGGTGTCTGGCTGAGGTTCAGAGCAGACACACCCAAAGTAAGACTATAACTGCTATGCCAACCTGCTTGATGAAATGTCTTTTCTTGGAGAGAGAGAGAGGGGGGGGAGAAAGGGAGAGAGAAAAAGTAATCACTTCTGTGTGTGTTTATATTAAACTGTTAAACAGCCTTGCCTTTGTAAATGTTTTGTATGAACTCCAGAATCCCATGTGGAAATGCCATGTAGTCTCTTTCTCAGTACTTTGTCCTATTGACCCATGTGTTTCTTCACCCATCTCCTGATGCAGGATGTATGCAAAGTATTTTGTTACCTTAGTCCTTCAGAGCTTCCACTTCACCTAACGAACTCCGTGGAGCCGAGTCCTTCCTGAGAAGCTAATAGTTTGCATCTAGTCAAGACATGGTCTACATTTCCCCAGATGTTATATACTTGCACTGTCCTGTAATAGTGAAACAGCCTGTCCATACACAATGCTCTCTCAAGTCTAAAAACTGCATGTTTCGGCTGTTTTGCAAAACAACCATCATCAGGCTTCACAACTCAGAAATATAAAAGGAAATCACACAACCGAAGCCATACATTCAACGGTAAAAGCTTACAGTTGACATATTGGCCTTACATGAAATATTTGTAATGTCACATTTGGAAAGAATATTTATAATATGTAAAAGTACCATGAAAAAGCATTATTAATTAGGATGAATAAAGTTTAAAAATCTTAGAATTAAAATTGAAATCCACAGTAAAAGTTTCAGCCTGGTAATTAGTAGGCCAAAATGCAGAAGTGGTGAACCAATCATCTGTAGGACATTTAGTAATGTTAGTGATATATTACTGTGGTGCTGAACGTAACTTCATTACTGTAAACTATAATGTGATGTTCGCAATATACGGAGTGCATCACTTTGGTCCCACACACATAGTGTAAGTACTCCTCTGTAGACTACAGCATGCTTGAACCACTGAATAACTGAATGTGTCTATTAGCCAGAATGTACACCCATCAACCTCCAGTTGTTGTGGCCTACTGATGTATGTGTGACCAAAGTGATGCACTCCATATATTGTGAGCATCACATTGCAGTGTACAGTAATGAAGTTACGTACAGCACCACAGTAATGTATCACTAACATCACTAAGTGTCCTACAGATGATTGGCTCACCACTTCTGCATTTTTAACTACCCACGTATGGCCTACCAATTACCAGGCCAAAACTTACTGTGGATTTTATTTTAATTCAGAGATTTTTAAAATGTATTCATCCTAATTAATAATGCACTGTTAGGTACTTTTATATATTATAAATATACTTTCCAAACATTACATTACAAATATTTCATGTAAGGCCAATATGTCAACTGTAAGCTTTTACTGTTGAATGTATGGCTTCGGCTGTGTGATTTCCTTTTATATTTCTGAGTTGTGAAGCCTGATGATGGTTGTTTTGCAAAACAGCCGAAACATGCAGTTTTTAGACTTGGAGAGAGCATTGTGTATGGACAGGCTGTTTCATTGTTGTGTACTGTATTAACACAACAGGGATGACACACAATACGATTGCACTGTTCCATTCTTACTGACTTGAAGTTTTTTTTTTCCCCCAGACTAACAAGGTTCGAAGAGAAGAAATTCCTGTTAGCGTTCAAAGTCAGAAGCTGTTAAAGGATTTGAGCAAAGAAATACGGCATGCAGAACGCTATCTGAATTCTCTGAATCCACCAAAACCAGAAAGGGAATCAAAAAGAAAGAAAAGGAAACCAATAAATAAAGATTTTGTGGACTTCTCACAGCCTGAAGATCTGGAGGAGCCAGTGAGTACCTCACACTTGTGTAGACTTTTGTTCCTGCGACGGCTGCGCTGTCAGATGCTTGTAAGTGAGAATGTTGCATGCATTTTGCTTGTGGTGAAGCAACAGTAGAACTGTCAAACAGTGAAAACCAGTGATCTTTACATGAAGCATCCCCATTGGTGTAACTTCATTATACATTTGAACCTCAGTGGACCAGTGCAGTTTAATTCTGAAACCAGTATCTGTGTAAAGAAGTTTATAAAAATACATTTATGCACCCAGCCTCCAGTACAATGGGTATTGGGTCTCTTTCGTGGAGGTACAGCGGCCGAGGTGTGGTGTTAACCACCCACCCCCATCTAGTGCCGAGGTTACAGAAAGATTATGGCTATAACTCTGCTCCCCATCTGGGCCTTAACCCGTTAAATGCCAAGTTAAATCCCATCTGCCATTTGCTGGCATTATTAAGAGCTCACCATATTCTCCACGTTAGCGGGATAAGGGTTAATGCCCTGATGTAGGGTGAGCTGTATGTTTACCTCCTAGTGGGGTCTCAGACTGCAATTTCTTGCTGTTCTTCAAATGTTAAAGTAGAAAGTGTTTAACTTAAATTGCATGCATAGAAATGTGAGTAATTGAAAGGGCTTTATTTGTTTTTTTTCCTTAGTTCTGTTTTTTTGTCACTCTTTCTTGTTTTCTCTCTGCCTCTTCAAACCGTTCCTTAAAGATATGTAAGGAGCATGGGAGAAAAGCCTTATGCATTCTTAAACCCACTACCCACTGGAGATGTGTGGCCTGTTTCAAGTTGTGGCTGAACTACACTGAGGAAAGAGCACCTGATACCCTTTAAGTATTGGACCCACTGGGGCTGAGGGCACATTTGGGTGTCATGGTACAGATAAGGATTCTGCCTGTACTGGAAGACAAATCCTGGTGTTTTTGCTGACAGATGTATTTCATGTACTGTATTAAACAATTTTGATTGTCCTGCAATGAAAGCAGACAAGCTTGCTTTGTTGCATTGCATGAATTGTTCTTCTTTGTTTTGTCAGTTGCAGTTCCAGTAGTTTGTGGTATATGTACATATCACCATTGTTCTTTTGTTTGTTATATATATGCTTTTCTGTAAAAGAAGGCACAATTAAAGTATGTCATGAAGGCATGTGGATGGCAGTGATACAGCCCCACACATTCTTAGCCTGGACATTAGATGGAGCTGAGCTGTCAGCTTCACAATTGGTCACTTGACCCACAGGCAAAGGCCTCTTGTATCCATCAAACAAGAGGCTGGGTGGACCCCAGAATCAGCGTGGACATTTCTGGAGAAAAGAAGAACCTCTTGTACTACTGCAATTCCTTGGTCATCCAGCCTGTAGGTGGTCATTATATCAACCACACCGTGTTTGCAGGAACATAAGGATAGCAAGTGTCATCTGTTCTGTGTGACAGTGTAGTGACAGTGACAAAAAAAAAATGAACATTTTACATTTCGCACGTAGGCCTAAAAAAATTATAAACTAACAAAAGGTTGCTTTCATCTCTGTAAATGAAATAAGGCCAGTTTGTGTCCATGTACTTGCTTAGCTGTCAGTGGGATTCATGTACATATGCACATGGTGGATGACTTGAGGATGTGTGATATGTTGATGTCTTGTTACATGCTGAAACTTTGGGTACTTTGGAAATAATGCAAGTGGACAATGTACAGTGTATTTGCGGTGCTGTGGCAGCACGAAGACGAAGTGATAGCGGGCATTGTTCAAGAGTATGATAATCTGTTCTCCTGAGGCAATGCTACCTTGTGTATGAAAAAAGTGTACCACTCATCACTCTCCACTTCCCAGAGGTCATGCTGTTTTGACACCTTGCAGTGATTGCAGCCTTGTAAAGGGCTGTTTGGAATTCTCAGCTCCCACTGCCTCAGAATAAGTTCTGTCTCCACTTCTTCCAAAGAGTTATGACTGGCCAAATTGTCTCAAGTGTTCCTACATAATATTTTCTTACACCCATTGCTTTACAAGTCATCTGTACCCACTTGGTCACCCTGACAGTGGAGGTATTGCTTCCCTCTGAGACATCAGAACAAAACATGTGACAAAGTAGGGGAGTCCAAAAAATTACCAGAATACATTAATGTTTCGACTGTAAAAGTTTACAGAGTTTATAACAGTTTGTTATCATAATTAATGTGAAGTATGTGATTGTGATTGTCATTCTGTCTTTGTATTGTTGGTTGCTTTTTGATTATACTTACAGTAATTGTATCAAAATAATTTCATTCTCTGGGATGCAGCAAAGCATAAGAAACATGAAATGAAAGGTTAAATACTGAATTTCAGAGCAATTCTGCATGTGTAAACTCAGCACATGCAAGGCATTTTGCTAAAACTGTACTGATTTCTTATATATGTAATAAATTTACAATGATGCATCAGTCAAACACAACAAAACTTTATTATGTTTATCATTGTATTAGGGCAATATGTTTCGATTCTTGTAGAATCATCTTCAGGCCCTCCTAAGATACAGATCCTTACTTAGTAATGTTTAAAATGTGCTAAGTAAGGATCTGTATCTTAGAAGGGCCTGAAGATCATTCTATAAGAATTGAAGCATGTTGCCCTAATACAATGATAAACATAGTAAAGTTTTGTTGTGTGTGACTGATACATCATTGTATATTTATATATATATGTTAAACACTTTGGGATGGCAGACATTAAATTTATACATGTAATGTGTACAGTTTCGTGCAGACTTCTGATTTGAAGTATTTCTTGTTGTTGACTGTAGCCCTTTCCTCACAGGATTGCTTATGTTCCAGATTCTGCTGAAGGAACCTCTGAAGCTGACATTGAAGGCCGTCAACAAGAACTCAGCACCCATTGCGCCTCGTCCACCTCTGAAGTTAACACTGCCAAAACCTGCCACATATCCATATAGTACAAATGCCTTTGCTACAAAAATCAGTGATTCCTCTGACATGAGCAGTGGAGTGCTTAGTGAGAACAAGTTGATTAGACGCTCGATAGACAATCATGTGAAGTTAAAAGAGGAAGAGGATGATACAAAACTGCCTGCCTTTGGGGAACAGACAGCAGATTTTCTCAAGAGTGGAACAGTTATGAGACTTAAGCTAGGGTTAGTAACAGAATGTGTAATTGCTAGTAGATGTCATTGTATATGGTGAGTCACATGTTCACTGACAGTAGTGAAGTCAGACACTGACATTAAAATTGGTACGTGAACCATAAGTATTAAAACAACTGACGACAACTGTGTGCTGACTGCTTACATGTAATCCTGAGCTAGGAAAGTGAATCAAGTGCCAGTAACATGCAGTGTGAGTTAAAAATGCAGCTGTTTCTTAGCTGTATTAGTATGAAATTCTCACACAAGTTTTCCATAGTGTGATTCCCTGTTAAAAGGTAAGTGGCAAATCTTAACATGACGTGTGTCCCGACACATGTAGTTCTCAAGATACATGTCACCGTCAGATGGTGCAAAATATGAAGTGATCAAATAGTGATCCTGTCATGGCTACAGAAGGCATGCATGGCCTCTGTCTATTTCAAGACAGATGACAGGGTGCCACATGGCATTCTCTCCAGCACACCATAATGTGGTGGTGTCAACCATTGTCACAGCTGCCGTAAGTGTCGATAATCCTTGGAGGGACTGCATAAATACGCTTCTTTAGGTGTCCTCACATGAAAAGCATCCACTGGCAGTAGATGTGGCTGTGCAGTCAGTTGTCCACATCAGCTGATCTCTTGTGATGTATTGCACTGAAGCACTGCTGGACCTGCTGCAACTTGTACTGTCCCCCACAGCTAGGTACATCTCAAGCATTCCAGGTGGAACTTTCTTCAGAGAATTGTAATATCGTAGATCAGGTAACAGTTGTGTCCCATGACAACTACCTGGATGGTGTGTGCTAGCGCAAACATTGGCAGTGAAGCAAACTTCATACCCCCATTTGTGGATAGAATGTGGCTTATCCTGAGCCCAGATATGACTTGTGGATGTTGAACACACTTTACATATACAGTGTGTTCTGTGTGTGTGTGTGCAGAATTTTGTGTAAAAGGGGTTCATTTTAGCCATTCACAACATAACATCCAGAGTGGATGATCATTTGGAACGTGTCCTGCGTGAGTAGCGGTGTGGATGCAGTTGAGTGGTATGAAATACTTTGAGGATTATTTGTTCAGATATTCCCAATTTTTTTTTGTCTCCTTGTATGAGCTCCACAGCTGTTGTGCCACACCTGCAGTTATGTTATCTTTGTTGGCTGCTGACTGTACAGCCTGTCAGCAGCCTGCATTCACATGCACTGTAACTGTTACTCTGTCTGCCTCATGGAGATGCTGCTGTGATCATCAAGAATCATTAGTGTCTTGGATGATATCAAACAGGATGGTGCAGTGCCTGTGCCACAGTACTGGCTGTACTGTGGCACAGGCACCGATGGGTGAGAGTGTGGTGTAGGGTTTGTGTGCATATTCCATATCAGTGGATCAGTGCAGAAGTTCGCTGTACGCTGTGTCTACAGTACACCCAACAGCGTGCTGTGTAATCATGAGACGTGTGTTGCACCAGCTGACAGTGACATGCATCTTGAGAAAGTAAATGTTTCAGCATGTACTGTGTTCAACATCTTTCACCTTTCATAACCTTGGTGGGGGGGATATGCAGATGAGAGCTTGTGCCCTTTATTTACATCCTGTATATTTTTTTGTGTCTGGATAGTGGGATCTTTCCTTTCTGTTATTGTCTTCTACTTTGTTCCATCCCTGGACATTACTGATGCCACATTTGTTATTAAGCAGCCAAATCAGGAACACATCTTGTGTGACCAAAGCTTAGTGTTCTTTGTGGAATATTTGAGACACTTGTGAAAACTGTTTGATATGTTGTATGATGTTCTTTGTAGTGTAGAAAGTCATTTATTAATATGTGGTAATTCATACTGAAAGTGTACCCATTTTCTGTTATTTTACTGACAAAATTTGTTAATTAAAGTATCGCACCATTGAAGGTGCTCTTAGTTTGGTTGCTTTTCATATTGACATTTCCCATTTTCTGTACAAAACAGTGTTGACACTGTATGAAAGTCATGCAGTCATATTCACGCAGTGTAACAGCTGTACTGACTGGGGTCATTCAGTCATGTTTTGTAAGTGAACTCTAACAAACTGTTTTCAGGGCCAGAGACTCCAGCAGGCAGGCAAGTGACTCGGTGTACGATTTTCGTGATGAGAGTGATGATGATAGTCTGATGATAGATGAATTACCAAAGAAGCGTAGGCATACACTGGAATCGTTTTCATCCCTTAAACTGCCAAGTAAGTTGTATTTGTGTTTTGTGCAAATAATTTATGCAGTATTTTTGTATCCTTTCCTTCCCTTAGAGCAGTTGCCTTACATTCAGGAGATATCCTTTATGTATTTCAGTGCAGTTACCAGTTATCCTGCTGTGGTGTATTCTGGCTGTTGTAAAGTTATTTCAAGCAGAGTCTGTAGTAGCACTGTGCTTTAGATTTTCATTACTTTCACATCGGTTTAGATTTCACTGGACACATTGACACACTTGTAGGACTTCCAATTTTTGGGGGGGTTCACTCACTGGCCAGTGCACCACTGTCCTGACTGACATGGTTGCCCTCAGTCCTGTCCACTAATGAGATTATTCTTAAATTCCTGCTTTTAATGAAACGGATGTGGCTTCCAGATGCTGTTCACGTGTAATATGCTGAAGTAAATGTAATGCATGTTTTTAACATGTCTCTGTTTTAGGCTTCTGTTTAAATGGCAAAACTGAACCAAGTTCAGAATTGGATGTGGCGGGTGAAGTAGATGTTGTGTCAGACACACCGAAGAATGGAATTGAAGAATTGCTGAAAGCATCTGGTTATGCTGACCGTGGGGAACATAACTCGAGATTAGAAGATATAGAGTAAGTACTGTGTGTGAGTAAAGTAGTGTGGGTCACAGATACTTTTGTTGTTGTGTGGTTTGAGGTTTTCACAGCATTGTTTCCAGACATTACTTTCTTCTGGGATATGATGCTGTGCTGATATAATCATCAGGTAGGAGGTCAAGATTGAGCATCATCTGAGCAGCATGATCAGCGAAGGTGGCCTTTTCTTGAGCGGGTTATGGAACACTTCCTGAAGTAATTAGCAGATATCCCCATGAGGATGCACAGACAGTTGGCATTATGGTTTTTTTTCAGACTCCGTAGGCCCAGGCTGTCCTTTGCCATAACTTTATCAGTTGAGTCTCTGTTATCTTCAGTCTCTGCAGTTTACTAGTGTGTGCTCTCCTTCCTCCTGCATTCCTCCAATTGTTTCTTCCTCCCACTGCTTCATTCAGCTTTCTTTGCCTCTGGTTGACTCTACACATGACTCTATTCACCCCACATACTACAACTGCTGCTTAACCTAACCAATACAACCAGTCTTGCTAACAACTTGTTTTCCTTGAACTACACTGAAGACAGAAGCAGTGAGCTTCTCTGAGATGTCAGTAATAAATTACCAAACAATATTTTTTCACACTCCAGAATGTATTTTTCGTTTCTATGCAATATTTGCTCAGACTGCCTGGAATAAGTCATCATGGAGAAGCTGTACCTGTCTTTCCGTATTTGTGTGATGTGTTTGGCGATTCTTAATTGGTATTGATTTCTGCTGGATGCCAAACAAAATTCGTTAGGCAAGCTTAATTGTGGCACATTTGTAACATAGTTACATAACATGAAAGTGAAGTTGAGGTCTTTTAAGATTTCTCAATAGTGGCTCATTCATAAAAATGGGTGGCACATTACATAAAGCATAGAGCATACAGCATACAGCATACAGCTCCATGCGGTATGCAAAGTGTATTTGAAGCTTTTTTTTTTTCAGTGTCATAAATGTTCAATAAATTATAAATAAAAATAATTTGAGTGTGTATAGTGATTATTCATTGTGTGATCATTCATCTGTTTCTGCATTAGATGGTTTAAGATATGCAAAACAGTGCTTTTGGATAGCGGGTGTATCCCTTTGGTTTATACCTTTCCACTGTTGGTTTGAAATTAAATGTTACAAAATTGTGGTTATCATAAAATGTAGGTCTTGTTTTATTTGTGAGTCATGTTTTATATTTCCAGTATCTTGTGAGTCAATTTACATGAATGTTGTATCCCTTTTTATATCCTTTCTTTAGTTTTTATCCATTAAATTCTTTGGCAGTGTTTATCGTATCTTTATATCCACTTTAACAGTTCTCACCGTTGTTTACTTGGTCTTCCCTTATCTCCTTTAACAGCTACTCAGATTGATTATTCTGTCATATAGTCTCTGTTACATTTTATGAATATGCCCAAACAATTTCAGTATTTTAATTTCCATTTCATTTCAGGCCTGTCTTTACTTTTACTGCTTGGAATGAAAAACTCAAGAGCTGCTTTCTGTAACATTGTAGAGCACTGAATTTTATAATTAATGGAAAATTACCTAGTATTAGTATTATAGTCAATGTAATAGTATTAGTAATAGTAGTAGTAATAGTATTATAGTCAGTGAGTATACAAGCCAGAATATTTCTTCGGGACATAGACACTTCTTTCACACATTTAAGCAGTTGAAGAAATCAGTATGTTACGAAAAGTGTAGTGTGATGGGCTGCTGAATACAGTTTTGCCAGAATGTCAGTTCAACATGCTTACATTGACACCAGTGATGTTACACTGATAGCATTGTGTTCCTAAATGTTTTTGTTAGTGCTGTCTGGTTCTGTTTCAATACATAAAGTTCAGATAAATGCAATTGTTACCTTGTATGTTAGTGGAACATATTGCAAGTGATGCCTTGTGCAGGGTTCTTTTGAAGCTCTGGGAACTGTTAGTGCTTTGAAGTCTAGTTCTAATTCACTTTGTTTAATTTTTAATTATCAGACAGTTCAAAACTGGAGTGAAGCATGATTTTGTAATTGTTGATCCAGGTTTCATGGAGGACCCAAACAGGTTAAAATTAGAAGACGAAAAGTTTATCCTTTGTAGGTGAGAATATGCAGTGCTCATTTCGTATTTTTCTGAGTGCAGTTTTCACTGTCGCAGTTCTGGTAGAGCTTCTCCATCCACAAGGGAGGCAATTGCAGGAATGCTGTCTATAAGCAGAGCATTCATGCCTGACCACAGTAGTTCAAAAGAGGAAATGGCATCTCCACGACTACGTAGGAAAAAGATTCAATTTTCTGATGACTATGGAGAAAACATTGACAAAGTTCATCAGGATGAAGACTACAGTAAGTCTGTAGAATTTTACTTGGACAGCAGAGAGAGTAATTCAGAAAACTTGCAGCTCTTTTAATTGACTAATAAGAAATCGCTGTATTTTGAAACAGTCACGGTTAAGGCAGTGAGTGCCGTAGTTGAAACCAGTGTTTCCTGTAGACCTGTATGCTGCCGTTACTGTAACTGGTGTTTGCCCTCGTGTGATAAGTTAGTACATCATCACTAGTTGCACATGAGCTTGAACAGTGCGTGACACTCCTCAGTGGCTGTGATGATGACAGTGATGTGTCTGAGACAAGGCGGCAGGCAGTCTTCATGTCACTGTGATGTTTTATATACTTAATTAATGTGGCATGAGCACATTAATTTATTTTGTATCTCTCAGACAAACATACAAACAGCCACCTTTTATGCCTGTTTATTTGTGATCAAGTGTTGGATCATTGTGGCATTTTATAATTGCAGCAGCACCATGGTCTTGTGCTACATTTTGCAGACATGTAGTCCATTTAATGTTTATTAATCATTGATTTTTTTGTATGTTCAGAAGTTGGTTTATTGAATCTAGTATTGTTTATTTAAAAGTCTGTTCGTTATGTCATGGATACACCATTCACTTGCACATTACTGCGTGTCGTACATGACAGTGTTTGCATGTTTATGGTGATGTGTTTTGTATGTGTTGTTGGGGTTTCCAGGCACAGTGTTTTGGAAATGATGAGTTTCTGTTATGAGGTGTAAAAATTTGTATTAAGTAGGGTCCTGTAGAAAGAGTAATCTTAATTTATAGACACAGAAATTACTTTCTTATACACTTAACATGAAAAATCATCAGCAGAGGGAAGAACAGAAAAGTTACCAAAGAAATTTTCACATACCCCACAAGAAAATGAGACACCATGTATGTGAGGATTCAGTTGTTTCAAGGATTTTCACCATAGCTACAGGAGTGTACAAGTTATGTTCATGTGTGCTGTCCAAACAGCTTTTATTGGCAGTTTGTTGCTGCTGCTAAGTTTGAATATTAAAAGTCTGTTCTCATAAAACTTCTTTTGGTGTACAGCGATTTGAGACTGGTTCTTTGTATGGTGTCTAGTTGAGTAGGGATTTTTGTACCTGATGGTATGTTGTGTTTGTTAAAACCCATGAGAATGGTGAATGTCGAATGATGATTTTCATGTTGTTGGTTCATCTTGTATGTCAGTGGCATAGTTACGTGCTCTTTCTGTATATGCTTGTTGAATGTTGTGTATAAGTGGATGTCAGACCCGCCTTGTATTCAGAAGGTTCTGGGTTTAATGCTTGTGACTGACTGCAGAGGCATCACATGACTCACAGAATTTGTCACAGAGTGGACAAAAATTCTGTATATGAAGGTACAAAATTCAGCAGTTTAGTTAATGTCACATTTTGTAACCTGCAAGATAAACTCTGATCACTGTGTGTATGGGAACACCTGATCCAAGGCACTGTTGCCAGAAGCAGCTGTTAAAGTGGAAATGCTGAAGGCTGTGGTAGTGCTGCTGCTGCCGCCACTACTACTACCAGTAGTACACTACTACTGCTGTGATGACTGCTGCTACTACTATGACTACTACTACTACTATACTACGTGGGTGCTGATAAGTCCTTAGCCCGACCAGGAAGGAAGGAAGCTCGGAAGCATGTCAGGGATGCGCACAATTTCAACAACATCGAGACGCGAGCTCTCATCAAGTTTTTGTCCCTGCAGGACAAAGCACTAAGGAAATTCACTCCGTTCTGACAGAAACATTAGCTTGTTTCCTTCCTGGTCAGGCTAAGAACTTATCAGCACACCATTACTACTGCTACTGCCACTACTACTGCTGGTGCTCCTATTGACTGCTTGTTGTACTGCTATGACTACTACTACTACTACTATTACAGTAAATTTATTCTTGCCTGTTGTCAGGTGGTGGTCTTCTGGTAAGTCCAGATAACAACAAATCAAAGCAGTTTACCCCAGCACTTACCAATGCTGTGTGCAGTGCTCATTAGTGGTATTTTCTGTAGCTCTCTGGCTGACATGTGACTGGGAGCTACTGAAGGTTCTGGTTTAATCCCTTCTTAATTGTTCCTAATGCTCCAATTATAACTGGCACAATGTTTGTCCTCACCTACCTCATCCTGCTGACCACGATCCCCAGGTCTTTGTAATTGTTTAGTTTTTCACATTCTTTTGTGTTAGCACTTGAAACATCTGTTATGGCTATAGCAGTCAGTAGACAAGTTGTCTCTGTTTTGTCATGCAATACTATATCAGGTCGGTTTGTGAGTACTGTTCAACCTGTGATAACTGGTATGTCCTACATAACAGGGCTACTGTTGACATTTGTGACCCTTTCAGGTTTATGTTCATAGTTCTCAGCAACCTGTAACCCCATATGTTAACATATCATCCAGTGGATGTAACCTGTTGTGTCTGTGAGCATATTCAGATGACATGTGTGTTGTGCATCCCACAACAATATGTTTTATGTGTTCTTATGCCATATAGCACAGGCTGCATTTACTATCAGTTTGTTGCGTTGTGCTGTTCCTCTGATGATATAACATGCTGAGTGCTCAATCTGGGCTACTGTTGTTAAACTTCAGACCTGAGCTACATATCCACACCAGGGACTTTTCTTTATCTGCTGATGGTCTTTCAAGTTCCTGGTAGAATTGTCCGTGCATTGGTTTACTCTTGAGTTCTTCTGTCTTTTTGTTTTTGATGCTGGGCTTAAGTTGATTCTCGATATTTTGAGCAGCAGTTACTTGTGTCATGTATTTATTATTATTATTATTATTATTGTAGTTGTTGTTGTAACAATGTAAATAAGGTGTAGTTTTTTTATGTGTATAATAATTTGTTTTCATCTCTCTCTTTCTTTTAATTATGCAGTTTACCCAGCATTAGATGGTTCAGATGATGAAGATCTAATTTTCAAACCCAGAGGAAAGCGGAAAATGGATGAAGCATGGAATCCCAAGGCACGTGTTGGACCTCTGGTTCCAAAAACAGACAGGCCAACACGAGAGGGAACTAAGAAACAGGCTGTGGAAAAGGGTCTTGAAGCTGCTGCAGCAAAACGTGCAGGATTACCGGTATGTGGCATTTGGTGTCCTGCAGAACATGCTTGATGACTGGTATTTACTTTTTTTTACTGCAAAACAGGCAGGATTACTGGTATGTAGCATTTGACGTCCTGCAAAACACACAGGATTACTGGTATGTAGAGTTTGGTGTCCTGCTGAACATGCTGCCTTACTGGTATTTAGCTTGGGGTCCTGCAAAACAGGCAGGGTTACCGGTATGCAGCAACTGAGGGCCTGCAAAATGTGCTGAATTAACAGTATGTAGTGTTTGGGGTCCTGCCAGCAGTGTGTGTAGATTGTTGCATGTCTTTGTCCATGCAAATATGTGGATGGTAAAGTAACATAGAAGTGGAAATGTTGAAATTTACGTTTACAGCGGTCTGGCTTTTGTAAAAAATGTAATTGATTGATGTTTCAAATTGACAGTTGCAGTCTGGACTTAGCTGTCGCTGGTGTGGTGTCATGACGGTGACACCATCGTACTTTTTAGGCTCCTGGTCACATTATAGCATCTTTATTTAGCATTTTGCCATTAGATGGTGCAGAAACCCAAAAGAGGACCATAATTGAAGTAGTTCTGTTAACATTATGGACAGGCAATTTGATTTTGTAGATATGTCAGAGTTGCTGGCCAGTTTTACTTTCAGATGAGATTTTGTAATACCTTGTTACTTTGTACACCAATTAAGTGAAATACACTTTTGTGATTAGATGTTCAGTTCTATGATTTCATTCTGCTTAGGTATTCTGCACATGTGAATGTGAACTGTAGTGTTCCCATTCCAGCAGTTCCAACTTTAGACATTCGCACAGTGTTTGATGCCCCTTTAGGACTTTGAACATTTTTGCACTTCTGAATAATTGGTAATTTTGCATTGTGAACTTGGCAGTGTTTTGTTTCATTTAGTCATGGGGTTGTTACCATCTTTGTCTAAATATTTGTGTGTTCATCATGCAAGAAAATGAAGAAATCAGTAAAGCAATTTATGGGTTTACTCTTGTTTTCATTGTAGTAATTTGTGAGCGTTTTACATATTTTGTACGATGTAACAGGAAAAAAATGTGTATAACAGTTTTTCACAGTTCACTTCATGACACAAATATACCACAAGGATTGCAATGCATTTCTGAGTTAAACTGTTCAGAATTAAATTAATTTAATGCAAATTTTCAGTCCCCAAAGAGGTTGTACAACAGAAAGAAACCAAAATTGCCTTCAGAACCTCAGGCAGCAACTTCGCCGATGAAGAAGGTTGATGTAAAATGTAAGTATGTTTACCTTGCTGTGCAGTGTTGCATGTGTCCTTTTATTCCGTAAAACGCATGAACCAGGTGGCATTATGTTCTTGTCTGTATGAATAGGAGTTGGTAAGAAGTCCATCTTCCTTGTAAGAAGTAAATAAGTGTATCAGTTTTCAAGGTGTTTTGTATGACTTTCATACCAGTGGAATTCTCCTTATGCCGTCACTCATAACAGCAGCTGTGCAAACTTATGGCATGCTAGCAGTGACAGTGCCTTGAATATAGGGTCTCAAATTTTCAGTAAGAAGTATGCAACTGCCCTTTGACATCACAACCTGGATTTATTTTCCGTGTGATATGATTTAACTGCCGTATGCAGTGCTGTTTTTGGCCAGTTCTTCTACATACATGTTGCACACCTGCAGAGTTATCAAAAGTTACACATATGTCAGCATGTTACATGTTTCAGTGTAGAGTCCTTTGTCATCCAGTGTACTGGCAAAGAGTTTATATATATATATATATATATATAAAAGAAAGCATCTTTTGTTTGTATGTGAAATTTGGGATGGTAATAGATCATAAATATACTTTACACTCTGCACTGAGTATGTTTATGTCCATGAATGTGTGCATGTACAGACTTTCACAAATATGAGGATGTGGCAGTATGAGTTTGAACGGTGTGATAATTGTGCAGCAGGCAAAGTCTGTATGAGGTGGCATGCTGTTCTGATGCAGCACTAACCTGTATACATCTTTATCATTGCACCGTGCATTTCATAGAGTCATTTAATTAGCACACCAACTAATGCACATACTTAAAATTTTTTACATTAAAACATTTAAAATCGCTCCAACATGTTTCGATC
>Ga0136643_10004325_pt1 | contig 19536 bp, 6 predicted proteins | sample TergutLab28metaG_FD_96883 | JGI IMG/M metagenome (GOLD analysis project Ga0136643, IMG submission 96883) | Labiotermes labralis P1 segment gut microbial communities from Petit-Saut dam, French Guiana - Lab288 P1 (version 3) (version 3) | ecosystem: Host-associated > Arthropoda: Insects >...
CTGCGGGAACAGAGTCTCATGTAGAAACTTATTTAAGAAATTACAAATTCTGCCTTTGGCATCACAATATATACTATCCTTGTTAATGTTTGTAGTGCAAAACAAAAATCTTTTCCTGACAAAAAATGAAAATCACAATTTAGACACTAGACAAAGAAATAATTTATACCTTCCTGAAGCAAATTTAACCATTTACCAGAAGGGTACTTACTATTCAGGGATAAAATTTTTTAACAATTTACCACTACAGATTAAGAAGGCTGTTGATAACCAGAAAAAATTCAAAATTTCTTTAAAAAACTTTTTACACACTTACTACTCAATAGAAGAGTACTTTAGTTAATCAGGAACTAAGATATGCATTGCAAGATATTATTACAGTGGTGTATGTGATTTAAGGGTTTAGTATATGTGCATAATACAATTACTTTTAATTTTAAGCTTTGTCTACTGGCATTATGTAAATACTGAAACAATCAGGTGCTCTAAACTGATCACACTTACTTGTATAAACTTGAGCTGTTACCTATGTATTCTTTTACAAACTGCTGTCATATGTATCTTACCGCTTAGACTTATTCTGTACTCTGCCTATTGCTATTTAATGACAAGTTCCATATCAACTCTGATGGATCTCTGGAATACTAAATAAATAAACAGCAACAACATGGAGAACTATACCTGTACCTCTATTTTCTCTCTCAGGTGCAAACATGGTACTTGGAAGTTTATTCTCCACCAGCGTCACTCATAGTGAACATATAAAAACAATAAAACTTTTTCAAGCATAGTGACACCCCATCATCTCGAAACTGTAGCAGAGCCATCTCCTATAACACCCCAAAATGCATCTCAGACAAAAAACAGTGTCCAGTATAAATGTGGTGTAATACAATATTTTGTATGTTTATAGACATTGATCCCGCCCCAGAATACAAACTTAAGACACCAATGATTTAAACTTTTTGTTTCACAACAAAACTGTTTATGCCCTGTTTATGCCTGACTCCACAGATAAAGACGAATGTTCCCCCAACCCATGTCGGAACAATGGCAGCTGCACAGACAGTGTAGCTGATTTCTTGTGCACATGTCGTGATGGGTGGAAAGGAAAAACATGTAACCTGAAGGACAGTCACTGCGATCGGAGTACTTGCCGTAATGGCGGCACCTGCCAAGATCTGGGGGACACATATGTTTGTCGTTGCCCCCCAGAATGGGAAGGCACTACATGTCATATTGGTAAGTTTCAAGAATGCTTTGTTACATTGGCTAAGATTATCAACCAAATACAATGCTTACATTTTATTAAACACAAGATTACCAGATCAGTCATAGTTTCTGAGTAACTGTGGACTGAAATGAGAAGCTACTTGAAAAATGGTTCTAAGAAACAAGGAGAGAGAAACAAATAACTATATTTAGAGCGCACAGGATTTCAGAATTTAATGAAAAATATTAACTGGACTTTTTTTTTTGTGGCACGACAGTTCAACTCAGGCCTAGACCACCTTATTGTTGGATTCCTAGATCACACACAATTATACATACATATGTCCAGTAGGAGGCCTCTGAACGACTGATTAGCCCACAAAGAGGCTGATACCTATGGACTGAAATGTAAACCTTATGTTACTCCAGAAATTACTTTCCAACATAAAAAGCATGAATATATATTTATAGTATAAAAATTTATCTTATTTACTGATTGAACTCGGGAACAAATTCTTCTGCCTTTACAATCCTGAAAGAAGAATATTTTGTATTCAGAATCCTATTATAAGGCTGTAGATGGAAGTCCTTTAGATTCCAATATTAGCACCGATATTACAGACACAAAGTAACTAGTTTCACAAAGTAAGTGTAAATATCACAACACTGGAGGCCTTCCAGTCTCAGTAATGTATAACACCTTGCCATCAACAGTAGAAACACAAAGGAAATGCAAATTTGTGAGACAGAAACAACAATGGCACCATTCAACACAGAATCTTAAAATTTAGTATGGAGATACATCTCCAGTCATCAAGAACTTCTCAGAAGTAACATAACTGTCACATCATATATTCTGGTACAATAATTTTTTCAGGTGTGTTATTTAATGATGCTGATAATTGCTTAGATTATATAGCATCAATGATAGATGAAGGAATCATCATGGAACATTGGTAGCATTAAACTGACAGGAGAAAACTGAAGTACTCAGAGAAATCCCTGTCACATTGCTATTTGTCAAACCACAAACCCCACAAGGACTGGCATGGGATGGAAGCTGTCACAAACCACCTGACCTATGGCATGGCTATGGTGTTGTAATAACTAATGAATAATTATAACTATCCGACATAAGAAATATATGTCATAAATAACTGAATTATGCAATAAGAGAAGTTCTTATCTACATCAGGAATAAGAATGATATGGTTGGGGGTCACCACCATCCTCATCTTTCTCACGGCATAAAACTAGCTAACTGAACTACTAATTTTTCCTCAATTACTATGCTAGTAGAACAAAGACATTCCAGTCCATTAGTAAAGAGCACAAACATGTAACATTAAAAAGTATTTTACTACCTGTAAAATGCATCTTTTATTATTTTGTAAAATGAACCAACAAATGCGCAATTAATTGACAGATAATCACATTCCTCCTACATGTTTCGACACTAATGTGTTATCCTCAGGGAATTCGTAGATAATACCTTGCCAAGTTATACAAGTATGTCCAATGCAGTAGTTGGTAATATAATTTAAAATTTAAAATTATTTCATATAGGGTTTGTGCTGTTGAAATCTCAGTGTTTAAAATTTTAATATTTTAAAGGCTGAGATTTCAACAGCACAAACCTTATATGAAATAATTTTAAATTTTAAATTATATTACCAACTACTGCATTGGACATACTTGTGTAACTTGGCAAGGTACTAACTACAGACTCCCTGAGGATGACACATTAGTGTCAAAGCATGTAGGAGGAGTGTGATGATCTGTCAATTAATTGTGCATTTGTTGGCTCATTTCACAAAATAATAAAAAAAATTAAAAAGTATGTCACATTTACTAATCTTCTTCATGCTTGATTTCAGCTAAAACACACGCATGTAAATCCAACCCTTGCCAGAATGGTGCCACATGTGTCAATACAGGTGACTTCTACTCATGTATTTGCAAAGAAGGTTTTGAAGGCCAGCACTGCCAACATGACATAAATGACTGTAATCCACCACCCTGCTTTAATGGTGGGAAGTGTGTGGATGGAATCAATTGGTTCCTGTGTGAATGTGCACCAGGATTTACAGGACCAGACTGCAGAATTAACATTAATGAATGTGCCTCTAATCCTTGTGGATTTGGAAGCACATGTGTAGATGGTATTGGCAAGTTCAGTTGCATCTGTCCTCCTGGGCGCAAAGGTGTACGCTGTGAAGAAGGTGAGTGTTCATTTTTAAGGGTAAACTTTTTCATGCACATTATATCTACTCTTTTCTGTCATCCAAATTAGTGTAACTCAACTGGCTGTTTGCAGACAAACGCTTAAGTTAAGCTGGTCTGCAGAATGTGGTTAGTCTTACACAGGACAACATTTCTGTCTAAAATGAAAATAAATTCTGTTTAACAATCAGCAACATTTTGATTTTTTTTAGTTAGCTGCAATGAACGTCACTACTACTACCCACGTTGTATGAAGTTTAATGGTGTGACAGGCAAAGTGGTTCAAATTTAATTCAAATGGTATCTGAAACAAGCTAATGTGACTGAAAAACCAAATTTCAGAGAGAAGTACCCTCTCTTTGTTCTCATTCATCACAAGTTCCTGACAGCAAACATCCACTACAATCATTCAACGAACAAACAACTCACCAGATGATACGTTTGTTTCGTGTTCAGGAGGCCTTAGATTCAAACCTTGGCCTACAAACCAGCTATCCTGACAGGCTTTTCATGATTTTACTCAGTCACTCCAGGAAAGTTCCAGGACAGTACCTCTAATTAGGGGAAGACCACTGCTTTCCACATTCTTCTCAATTTATTATTTACTTTACTGCCCTACCACTTGACAACATATAATCAAGTGGTACTGAAAACTGGTAAATAAACCATAACCACCCAGTTCATATATGTTTTGTCATATATCTTGTTAAATGTATGCTCTGTTGTTTCAGTGGAAGAAATGGCATATTTACAAGGAGTATGCCTATGGAAAGGACAGTATTTTGCAAGTAATGCCACTTGGCAGCATGAATGCAACACATGTACTTGTGTAGCTTCTGCAGTGCATTGCACACAAGTGTGGTGTGGCTTAGGAAACTGCCTTAGTCATCCTAACCTCACTCTGGGAACTGCTGTCTGCCAGTCAAATCAGGTATGTGCTGGGACAGTGGAATGTGTCGCAGTTACTTTTGTTTTTTAAAAGTTAATTATAAGACAATTCTTTCACATTAAAATCCATACCCTTGCACTACCTGCCATCAATGCAAGTCACATTTATCAAAATACAACATTCCCCTTCACCAGCAATTTATTATCCAAACATCGATGTATTTTAACTGAATCCAACCATCAAATGAGGCTGTCTTCCAAATATATGTACATACAATGCAAACGTTTGTGTGTACATGCATTTGAAAGAAAGCCATCTGATGAAGGCCAAAAATAGTCAAACATGTTGATTTTTGATAAGCAATTGCTAATTTGTGCATTTGTTGTACTTTGATGATTCTGACCAGAAGTGATCATAAGGAAAATGCTAATCTGAAGCCAATAATATTTCAGTGTTTAATGTTATACAAGTTTTATATCACCCATATGTTTTGAGTGCTCAAATTCAATTTTGGACCCAACGGCCACCTATCCTACCATTCTTCTCAGGAAATTGCTTGAAGACAATATCCTTCAAAAACCTTTCAAGTAATCTCAGTAATACAGTCTTTGCAACTAAGGACTGTAAAATAAATGAAGGATCATGGAAATTTACATGACTGAACACAATGATTAAACAGTAAATAGCTTGTTTCAAGGGTGGAAATAATATATGATGGAATTTCAGGCTCGGATAGCAACAGCACTACTTTGTGTCATTATTTGTGTACTTCAATCTACATTCACTCTCTGACACACATGCACAAGCACATGCACAAACATGCAAACATATACACATACATGTGCTACAAATTTAGTTTGCATGCTTATGACGTTCAATAAATGACGGATAAACACAAGGAAAGGTCAACAGAAATTAAATTTCGCTGACAGTCAGTGAAAGCAGGCACACACAACGTAAGTATACGTTAATACAAACAGAAGTGGACTAGAGAAGAGTTGGAATTGTGACATATTTTGTATCAGGTGTGTGTACCATCACCACGTGAAGCATGCCTCACACCTTCCTGTGCACCATGGGGGGAATGCCGTGATCTGGAGAGTGGAAAACGTGTAGGACCACCCTCACTACCTGCACCTCCCACTTGCTGGCCAAACCAAGCAGTACTCAGCAACTCCTGTGCTCGCCTCACATTGCTGTTAGACAGAACTCAGCTCCCACGTGGTGTCACCACTGAAGGCCTCTGCATGGAATTACGTCACCTTGTGGCCTCCCATCAAGCAGCCATTAGTGCTTCCCACCGCCTCGTTTTGCTTTGTGACCTGAAGCAAGGTTACAATGACACCCTTGAAGTCACCATGGTAATCAATATTATATTTGGTTTCACAGCTTAATGCTTTCAATGTAATCTGTGCACCTATTCAGCCAATGCTTGGTGCATGCTCTGTGTTCGCTTCAAGGTGCTGCAGCAGCAGACACTGCAGTAATTATTTAAATACCTGTTCTAGTGACAATACTGTAGGCATGTGCTCTCTGTAACATATTTCGTGTTAACCAGTAATTAACAAATGTTGGTTCAGTTTATCAGTCAGACAAAAATTATATTTGTTACACATTTCTTCACAAGAATAACTGCATGCACCATCACATAACACACAAAATGTATAAAATGTGATGCCTGGTATTATGAAATATGTACACAAGATATTATGTATTTTTTACATCTATACAGATTTGCAGAAAAACGGGAAGAAACAAGTTTAATGAATATCAACATACAATTTTAAAATTTACCATAATTACCATTCACAAACTAACAATAATAATGACTAAAGCACCACCTACATGCAATACAAAATATGCTAATCCCTAATTTGTGCAAAATATTATTTCAGACACTTAAGCCTGTAGTTGGCCAACTCACGGGAACTATCTATATATAACACAAGGAACCAATAAGAGCTTTACATTTCTAAAACTACATGCATTATAGGCCTTTATTCTCAACACTAAAATTAGAACAGTATATGAATATCTTAGTATTAAAGCAAAGTAAATGACTTTAAACACATAATCCCTGCAGATCTTAGGCATATCCAGATAGACAATCATAAAACTCAATCAATATGTTGATTTTAACAAATGTGTTAATTCACAACTAAATTATATGTATAGTTTCATCACCCCTTTAATTTTAGTTTGTTGTCAATAATAGCACATATAAATACAGCAGTACATTTGATTATGTTGTCAAGGCTGTATAGTGTATTGGTCTTCCTACTTTTCTTGGTTCTGCTGGTAGGCCAATTCGGTATTTTACGTTGGTGAAGTGTACATATCTTGGGAACCTAAAAGTCTTATAGTTTGGTAAATACAGTACATTGGTCGAATATTAGCCCAGCAATGTCACTTAAAGAACATGCCCTAATTATTTACTTATTTATATGGAATCCACAGTCCTCACTGTCACCTACATCAGGTCCAGAAGAAAACCGAGCAGTGACAGAAGGGATACGTGTCCTGGGAGAATTTATTAGTCGGAAGCAAACCAACTTATCTGCTCTCACATCTATTGTGGAGGTGAAAGTTGAGACAGCACTTGTCAGTGAGGAAAAACAAGGTAACTTTATTCTTGATTTCAAACTTTCACTGTGTTCTGAATATTGTATGCTTTCTTCTGGGTAATTCCCCGGCGTCTGAATTTTATATGCCAACGTTTTGGAACGCTCTGTCTGTTCCATCTTCACAGGCGGGTATGAAGATGGAACAGACAGAGCATTCCGAAACGTTGGCATATAAAATTCAGACGCTGGGGAATTACCCAGAAGAAAGCATACAACAAGGTAAGTATAGACTTTCTGAACAAAGGTCCTTTCATTTTATGGTACAGAATATAGTTATGATAAATATCATCATTATGTGTGAACATAAACAATAAAGTATATCTTGTCCATAAAATTACTGAAGGTGTATGTAACAGTAAATTGCAGCTTATCACAAAGATTGGCAAATTTTGCTTTTTCTGTTGACAAGTTATGTTATGGATCAAGTCGGAAAACCAGATAAAATGAAACTAATTTATAAATTTTTTGTTTACTGAGGAATGTGGCTTAAGTAGTTTTGTTACTTCTGTTTAATAAGACATGCATAGTGGATTAAAATATAAAATAAGGTATAACCAAACTGGTGCACAGATTTTTCATTCCTCAATACTGATTATTTGTCACCTATCAAATGAAGTTCCTCTGTGCAAGACATGCTTCTGAAAAAGAAATATTAACATTTTTAAATTAAACTCTCAGTAGTGGATAAAAATGTAATCAGAATATTGATTCCTTTCCCAGCTGTGTACGTGTGTGAATGTCTATTTTGATCCTGATTTTACAATAAACAGTCATAAATTGTATACCAAACTTGGTTTAAGATTCAGGCTTTCTTAAATCATGCAAACAACAAACTTATTTCATTGTGGAAAATATGCATATCACCTCAGTCAAATGTTACTCATTACATGCAGACTCAACTGTTTTTAAATAACTCTATTTTTTGTAATAATTGCAGTATTATTTTGTAAGACAGTATTATAGATTAGTTGAGAGTGGTGCATATGAACAATTAAGTTACAAGCAACAGAAAAACAGCCTTGAAATGCCAGCTGAAGCACATCATGACAGACCTAGCATTGTGCTGTCATTGGTTCAAGTGGTTCATTGACAGGAAAAGGGTTAATATGCCATGAAGCTAAAAAAAAGCGAAACACACAAATATAACGATACTGACAAGACAAATATCTGTTTTTCAGGTAATGGATATTTAATAGCACTTATATGCATAGTTCTCATCATCACTTTTGCTGTTGGTGTTGGTGGTCTGTATTACTGGCACCAGATGCTGAGACGAAGACATACAGCTGGAACTTTAACAGGTTCAACTTCACTAGGAGGACCATGTCACCGACACCATGATGATGAAAAGTCCAACAATCTGCAGAATGAAGAGAACTTACGACGCTATGCAAATCCCTTAAAAGATGAAGCTGGGTCTGCAATGGTGGGAAGTGCATCAAGCAAAGTCGGACCAGGAGCAGGATCAGGTGTTGAAGGTTCTGGGACATCAGATTTACCAAGAGTTAGTGTTGTAAGACCACTGTCATCTACTGCAGGACCTGGTGAACCACCAGGTGCAGGAAGCGGAGCAGAAATGTTAGAATTGATGGATGATGCTGGAACACCTGGTCTGGGGAAAGGTTCTGACCCTCACCCAGGCCTGCACTCAGCGCATCGAAGCAGCCAGATCTTACTCTTTAAGGCACAGAATCCAGATGTCAGAAAAAACACTGCAGCCACATTTGATGATGCAGGAGCACATAAAGACTTTGCTAAGCATATTATTAACCTCAAAGTACTTCCACCAGTACAAAGGACGTTACAACCTCCTCAATGTGAGCGAAATGGTGGAGGGGGTGGTGATGTGCTTACAGTGATAGTGTGAATGACATATCTTCATAATTAAGCTAACACGATTGCCACAAAAATAAAGACTTTAATTTAAATCTAACATTGCAATGTGATTTTCTCGTGCATTTGGGTTAAGTGCAATGCCATCAGAGTTTAGAACTTGCCATTGTTAGTTTATTTGGATCATCAATTAGCACTTCATGTCCAAAAGATGAAAGAATAAATTGTTATAATCCAGTGACAGTAAATGAGAAGTGACAACATCAGCCACTTATGTTAGTGCGTCTAGTATATAGGAACAAACCAGCTTCTACACAAAGTAGACAGCATCGTCTGCCAGACTGCAGTTGATTCCTGATAATATATCAAACAAGTTTCAAGTTATTAGTACTTTGCATATTTTTGGATACAGACATCCACCACTATGTAACTTAGCTTGAAATGCAATTTCCCAGTTCAACAGTCAGTAAAAGATGAAGTTTACATTCCTGGCAGACATATTAACTGATAAAATGATCTCGAAAAGAACAATAGCTGTGTGTATATTTTGGTGCAAGTGACAGACTGGAGGATACAATCAACATTATATCCAGAACAATGTAGTGTGTGATATTACCTACTGGTTTACAGTATAAATTTGCACTACCACCTTATGTACAGCTGTTAGTGCCACATACACACATTATGTGTTGCAGCAGTGAAGATAACCTACATGTCAACACAGGAGACAATTTCTTTAGTTCATTTTTATAAGATTTTATAAATGAGCTACACCGTAACATATTTGTATAATTTGTATATTTATTTGACTTGTTCCTGAAGTTCTGTATGAGATTATCACCAATTTTACATATTATAATGTATGGAATTATCATTACTCATATTCATAATCAGTTTGTGAATTCAAACTGACTTTGTGATGGTTAAAGCTCAGAGTTAGCTGTTACTGATCATTATGTTGTACAGTCCCTACACACATATTACAGAACACATTTCACTTACCGCAAAATGCAACATCAGAGTTCAACATGCAAATTTTCAGGTTTTTGCAGTGGTGTAGCTAAGGATTCCAATCTTCTGTGATATGACACTGCAACACTGAGTAATCATATCCTGACCTTACCAGACAGCCTACAATCAGATACACTGTGTCTATACACAGTCACATTTCCACCTACTCCTGGCATTCTTCTTGAACATGTTGTCCCTTGAAAATGATGGCAAAGTGTTGCCTTGAAATGTTGGGATTCAGTTACCCAGTCATGGAGGATAACTTCCCAGAAGAACAGACTCCTTAAAATGTTTAAAAATTTCTTTAGGAAAATGGGTGGTGACTGACCTTTACCAGCCCTAAATTTACAGAAACATTTGCCCAAAAACACAGCAAAATTTGATACACATACTGTGAAAATAAGTGGTCTTATAAAGAAGTGGGATATCACTTTTCACCAAAAGTTAAAATATATATCAATGTATAACCTTTCATTTTTGAATAGTTGTCCAAACACAAGTAGGGTTTTTTCTTCTGTAGCAGCGGGAAAAAGTCAGTGACATTCTGAAATAATGTTCTTCCATGCAGTCTAATCCTTCCCAGCTGCTTATGGCATCACAAATCCCTCCATCTTTAAATCATCACTTTGACCCTGAATTGAAGACAGTATGTTCCTTCAACACATCAAGACACTTTTCCAGTACTGCACAGTGTCAAAACCTTGAGAAAGGAGCAGGAATGTATACATCAGTGTTTTCGTAAGTTTATATGGCCTTCTTGTAATACATACTCTTGATTAGCAACAGGAGCCATATTAGTCATTAAATGAATACCTACAGCCTGGATGACCAGGATTTGAGGAGCCAGATTAGTCACTAAATGACTAGCTACAGGCTGTATGACCAGAATTTAATTCCCAATGGAGGTATGGCTTTTTCACATGCTACGATGTCCAGAACAACTAACCACATATATTGTCTGCTCCACACCTCACCTCTAATATGCCTTCATGCCTTGTGCTTAGACAAAGACACGACATAACCTTTACTTGTAAGAAATCTGGCAATTACTGTGTATTATATTTTAAAAGAAGTATATATTTTTGTGAAATTAAGTGCACCATCACATCAATTTGGGGAGATCTTGTCTTTTTTCCTATTCATTACCATTAAGTTAATTACGCTGCACTAAAACTGTTATTATTTACAAATTTACTTCAAATATGTATTGTCGAATGGTATTTTAAGAGTACGCCACTTATCAGCTGTTAAAAAAACTGTAAAATTTCACTACCAAATGTAGGGGTTGTACAACACACAGATGCCATGAGCCAATTCTGCTGTACATATGCATGTAAATAGTGTCATTTGTTTCTAAGGGCTAGGGCTAAGATTGTATATTAGAAGATTCATATTTATACCTTTCTTAAGAAGTCTGAAATTCTAAGCATTATTCAGGTAAAACTGGTTCCACTATTGGTTGGGAATTGGCATTCTAATTCAGTTATTCTGCAAACAGATTTATTAGTTTTGCGATACTTATCTCATCTTCAGAGGCACCAAAAATAAGATCAAGCCTCATATTAAGTGTAGGATGACAAAGACTAAGTCAAGGTGGAGAAAGGTATTTGTCATCTACCAACAGTGAAACTGTTTGGTTACAGCGTTTTTATTCAAAGGCATAAAAACACTGCTGTAAAGTGTAAGATAATGGTGTGTGTTGAATTTGTTTAGCTACCATCCATCCATTCATCCATCCAGGTATCATGTCAGCTTTTGTGACATATTTAGTAAGAATTTTTCATATTACAATGGAATTAGATGGCTGTTCTTCAGTTGGGTGGTCTATGGTTGTTTGTACTTAGCGATTCTGAAGTCACGTTGAGATATTTGTAAGGTTGTGATTCTGTACATGGTATGAACAGTTGCACTGCACATTTATTTATGCTATGTACCTGTATTTTAAAATCAAAGTTAATGAACACAACTGTTCTGCCAGTAAAATAAAAGGTATATTTTCCAACAGTCAGTTGTAAGATGAAACATGATTTTCAAAGTGCCTTTGATGGTGATTAAACTAAATGAATACTTTGTAAGTGTTGACATCAGATTAAAGTGCCTGATACTAAAGACATACATATAGGAAATGTGACAACCCTTTTCACTGTTTACAGCTGACAATAATTCCATTCTAAGAAAACAGTGATGGGGAAATAGAGACATATCCTGTTATATAGCTCTTTAAATTACAAATAATATGCTGTAAAAGTTGAGTAATAATAAAAGTGCAATTTTATATAAGACAAGCATGTATTTTTTTATTTAAAATCTAATAGATGAATAACAACAATTTCACACTGAAAAAAAGTCCACATCTAGAAAACAATTCATAGCAACACCACCAGCAACAGCAGCCAGCACTGTATACTACCAGCTAATTACTAGGATTTTCCAAACAAATCTGTCTTTACTATTTTATGTCCCACGCCCTCTGCATTATGTTTATTGGATATGCTGACAATTAAATGTTGAATCCTGTTCACCAAAACAGTAGCTTATTTTAAAATCTGCAAGAATATTTTGAGGACTGAGTAAAGTCAGATGTATTATCATTAGAGTACCCAGCTGCAGAGCTAAATCTTGTACACGCATAATATAAGCCACTTCACTTGAAGGTATAGATGAATATGTCACTCTCTCTCAAGCTACAAAAACTCAGAGTTGTAATTCACTTTGTTGACAATCTATTACATATCTGACATAACAGACAGTCTTCTGGGTTTTGACAATGTGTGGATTGCAGTTTGACACCAACATTTTGAAGGAACATGTGGCCTCCATTTTCAGAGTGGCAGAATTATGTCTAGGTGGACATAAAAGTGATTATCAAAAAGAATTGCTTCAGCATCTACTTCAGCGTCCCATCACCCAGAAGATGGAGTCAGAGCATTCCTCAGAAATGTTGGTGTCAACTTACAATCTTACACAATGTCAACACCCAGATGACTGTCCTATGATCAGCACCTGCCATATAAGCATAAAAACCTCATTTGAAACTCAGAAGCATCTCCAGAGGTTTATTAATTTATAAATTGAAAACACTGGCGATTTCTGCAATTACGACACTTTTGTAATGTAAATGATGCAGCTTTGTGATATATATAAGAAATGGCATAGAATCAGCAGATGTCTGAGGATAATAGTGTTTTAGAGCAATACATTTCAGTGCCTAAAGGTCAAACCTCTGAAAATATTCAAATACACATGCATTTAACAAAAAATAATTACATATTTTCATGATTCAATATTTTTTGTAAATAAAACTGAATATGGCCATGTATATTTTACAGTACCTAAGATGTAAAGTAATCAAGACAACTGATATAATTTTCAATTCTGTTTCACAAGCAAGTATGGTGCTTTTTTAAATACCCATAAATCAAATTTTCTGTTAAAAAATACAGATAAATTGTTCAAAGCTAATATATACTTCCAGAGTTTTTGCTTACTTGTGTATATTTTGTAGACTTCAATAAATTAAATTCTCTTATAAATATAAGAAATATGACTGGATGATAGTGAGGGAAGCGAGAAAGAAAATGTTGCTTTATTTTATGCACTAGTTCATTGTGTATGTTGTAAAATATCTGCTTGTGAAAGTGGCAAAAATAAAAAGAATCACAGTTCTGAATCAAGTTTTCTTTTATTACTATATGATGGCAGTCCTATAGGTACCTGCACTGCTAAATCCCATTCCATATATCATGACATCATCAGGTCTGTTAATTTAAATGAACTTTGTACACTACGTGTTTAGCACCCATGTTAGGAGACACTTAATTTACTGTATTGTGTTATGTTAGATGTGAGAAAGGGTTAATGTACCAAGATTGAAAAGTACAACACCTACCTAAGATAAGGTTTTGAAAAATGAACTGAATTAATTTGAATTCTATGATCGAAATCAAGTTGGATATAGAACAAGCAAGGAAAACATGGCACACATACAGTAGTAGCTGGTACAATACAACTGATTGAGCTTAGTTCATCAGTCTCTACTTACATTAAGGTATTCTTCTACACAGTAGAGCGGGCAAGAAGATAAATAGTTCTTTAGACCTGATGTAAACTGTTTAGCATTATCACTTAAATTTTCCATACTTTGTGGGAGATGGTTAACTACTTTTACACCAGTTGAGTACAGTCATATTCATCTGTCGATGGACAAATGTTGAATCGATGCCATGTATGTGTGTATCCTTATTGAGTTAGTGATAAATTTGAGAAATGTTCATCATGTCACATTTTTGTCTAGTATTTATATGATAGACCTCAGAATTTGATCAACCACAAAAAGAGAAGTGATAGTATGTATTGTGAATGAAGAGATAGAATTTTTAGTCACAGAGAAATCTCTAGACATGTCTCTACTTCTGCATCCTGTCATAATTCTGACTATATGCTTTTGTATTTTAAAAATTTCTGTACTATGTGAAGAGTTTCCCCAAAATATTAATCCATAGTTCATAATGGAATGAAAATAGATACAGTAAACCATTTTCAGTGTTTCCTGTGATATAGAATAATACCAAAGTAGCTACAAAGCATGTGTGTAATTTCGTTGAGTTAAAAAAAAAGAAATATTGTGATAATGAAATCGCCACACAGACATAATCTTATACTCCCATCTTGTGTCAATAATGAAGTGTTAAAGTTTATCAGGCAAGTTGGAAGAAAATTAAAATCTATAATAATGCAAAAACGTTAGAAACAGACTCAGACAGAAAATACCTTATAGAGCATGGTCAGCATTTGAACTTATCAGGTAAAGAACTAATCTCCAAGAAATTAACCATGGTTATGAATGAACTTTTCACTAAGAAACAACTACCCCTATTTGCCTGCAATGGAAAGATTCTATCTCTGAAGGACCCAACTGTAGATTATCAAAAACAGAAGTAGGGGTAGTACATCGAGAAATTCCAGATCAAAATAACTTAGATGAATTATCCAGGATTTCACATACTTCCAAATGACAAAGGAAAAATTTAGCATTCTTAAACCAAGATTTTTTATGGACATAACTTGTAAACATAATCACAAAGTAAATCAAATCAACAGAGGTACTATTTATTTCAAAATTTACCATCAATATATAAGAGGACTAGGAAAGAAAGCTTGTGAACTATTAAGTCATTTGCATCCAGACTTATGTCATATTTTGCGCCTGAGAGAACATCATTTCAAGTATTCACATCTGCATAATGTTCATATTGAAAATTATAATTTAGGAGCATATTACTGTTGACAGCTAAATGAAAAAGGTGGTGTAGCTATTTTTGTCCATAATAGTCCATATTTCTCAAATACTGATATTGTTAAACATTGTGAAGAATAGGATATAGAAATATGTACTGTAAAACTGTCATTTAGTATTTAAAAAACGTGTATTAACACTTTATACAGCCCCTCTGGTGATTTTAGCCACTTTTTATTGAAATTGGACACTAGTCTTTAATTATTATATACTCCTATTCTACAAATTATTATTTGTGGAGACATAAACAATAATTACCTTATGGAAAGTGAAAAGAAAAACCAACTTGACAATTTATTACTTTCATACAACTTAACTAGCATTATTAATTTCCAAACGAAAGTTCAAAATACCTATGCTACTGCAATAGATAATATTTTCATTGATATATCTCAATTTGAAAATTACAATACAACTCCTATTTTAAATGGTTTGACTGACCATTATGATCAGTTATTAATGATTAGCACTGATTTTTCCCATAAACCTCTACAAAAATCTAAAACTGTCAGGAAAATTAATAAGCATACGATATCTGACTATATTAATAAATTAAGCAACAAATCATGAGACACCACCTTTAATAGTGCTGATGTCAATGTAATGTTTAATGTCTTTTAAAATATTTATTTAACTGTCTTCTATTCCAGCTTCCCTCCAAACGCATGAACTTAGAAGTGGTCCTGAGCAGAAAGTAAAGAACAAGCACATGACATTTAAAAAAGCATCATAAAAGTGTTTTTGCCTCTGAAGGAATATAGATGAGGAACTGGATACCTGGTTATGAGCTTCAATATGTGATGATCGGTACTGTAATAGATTTCACATTTAACTATTCAGTGAATTTTTACCATCACATTGTTAATGCATGTGTGTTTTGTACAGTGACAGTGTTATAGTTTAATATACTCTCCACAGATGTAACAAAGCCTATCAAATTAAGTTAGAGATACAGAGGACATGTTGCACACACAAGAGATATGAGAAATAAGAAAAAAAATTGTCATTTTATCCTGATAACCTGAATGATAGGGATACCTTGGGAACATTAATAGGACAATATATCAAAGTGGATTTTAGAGAAAGAAGGTGAGACTCATTTATCCCAGGATATGGTCCAATGGCTGGTTTTTGTAAATATGACACTGAACCCTTGGGTTCCACAAAAGGCAGAGCATTTTGTGCCTAGTTCAGGGCCTATTATTATGTCATGACAGACTCTGATTCACGGAGTTTGTTACTTAATATGATGAATTAACAATGGGGAACACTCATGTCTATACTCACGCTGTTACATCCTGCTGTGTATTCTAGTTGGTTCATTTTAATATTTATACAGTCAATGTAACAATCTTCATACTCTAAACTATTAATTACAAGAGCACAATAGCCGCAGCTCAATGTCACACACTAACACAGACTCTAGCTCAAAGTATCAACGACATCATGTAGAAATTCTAGCATTGAAACTTAGAATCTTTTCTGACGTTCAGAGTTGCCTCGAATTCAATGTTTGAAGTTTCGAGAGGGAGAGAAATTTTAAATTGTTAGGAGAAAAGTGTGTTCCCTATCATCGGCGTTCGAGTTTCTCTGCTTCACCGAAAAAAAATCGGTTTAATATTACTAGCACAGATTACTGCTAGTATCTAGTATCTTAGGTGGTTACGGTTGGTTATGTCGGGCGATTATGTATGGTCAATATTTTTGGATTGTATGAGGAGTGAAACGTACAGATTATTTTCTGGAAGAACTTCGTAACTGACTAAGAAAAGAATTCTAGCTCTTCGAAAGGGAAAAATGGCAGTTAATTGCATTTTGCGTGCTGCTGCAATGAAGTTAAAGGGTAAGATTTATAAACGGCTGACCGAGATATTACGTAACTTGCTATCGTTGTGCAGCCAAAATTCACAGTAATAAAAAGCAACAATTATCTTACGCGGGTTTGGTTTTGTGATGTATTCAATTTAACCTGGGGGCTTGTTGAAAGGTCTCCAGGTTGTCAGACACACTCCATCAGTGCGAGCAAACGGAACAAAAATGCCTTGTAGACTTTTTAGTTTTAATTTATTGCACCACTCTTTCTTTTAAACGTTACTGGTGCTTCCTTCAGAAGTAGTGTACAGAACACTGCATTTTACATTTACTATTGGTTAATGACTTTGGGAACTGTTTATTTGCTGTATTGTATTTATTGATAAATCAAGAATCCATTGCAGGTAATACAGCCATTGAATACTGAACTTGTCCAAAACATACATCATTCGAATGATTACATATAGACCATGTCATGAGATTAAATCAACATAGACATTACTTGCAGCCAGCCTTACACATAGTATGCGTATGTATAAGTTTTCAAAGGAGATATACTTGTAAATCTAAAACCTGTAACATATAAGCTATATAGGATCTATCATTGGTCAGGGTCTACAGTAAGTTAGATAAAATCGACTTTGTAAAACCATGATTACAAATATTTGTTTTTTTTTTAAGTTCTTTGAAAAAATGTGTCAATAATGCAACACATATAACGGTTGTAATAATGAAAGGGATAAAATTGATATAAAAATAACTATATAGATGTATATCTTTTAAATGTCACATAGATGATATATCTGATCACTAAATATAATAATATATAGAGCTTATCATCATATGCTATGATTAAATTTAATTTTCATTCTGATTGAAATATTCTACTAAAATATAACATTAATGCATTCAAAGTAAATTATTAAACCCTGTTTTAAATTCCTTAACATTACATGATTGATTCTTTGTTTGAGTGGGAAGTTCGTTATACTCCATGACAAAATAGTGTAGTCCTGTCTGATAAATCATTAAATGTGATGATGTTGGGAAAAGAGTGGAGTTATTCCTAGTTTTGATATTGTATAGTCAAGAAAATTCTGTAAATAAACTTTTGTTGTTAACTACAAACAGGGCTAAGGAAAATATGTTCTGTGATTTATCTTAGTAATTAACCAACTTGATGCACAACATTTTTATTTTACAATTCATTTATTTCATGCCTCTACATGTTTCGAGCAACATGTGCTCATCATCAGGAGGTCAAAATTGTATTATACAGCCTCTGGTATCATCACACTGAAACAAGTGATTATTAAAATAAAATTTCTATAAATATGAGCACATAATAGTAAAATTTGTTATGTGTGAATTTTTTGGGTGTGATTACTGTGTATTACTGTAAACATGTTATGTCATGTATAGGTTATGTTTATCCAGTTATTAAACTTATTAGAAAGGTACTATGTCTATTTACATTTCTATTTGCTAAGGCTGTCTAGTCATAAAATCATATAAATTGCTGATTAGTTGTTGTATCTATAAGGTTATGTTTGTCCGGTTGTTAAAATTGTTAAAAATACGATGTATATTTACATTACCTATCTAAAAAAGTTGTGTTTATCCAGTTATTAAGATTGTGCAGTGCCTGTTTACTGTACATTAATTGTTGAAACTACAGAAAATGCAACTTGACTGTTGTTAAAACATGCTCACCCTGTAGGTGGCCATCCTGTGCACAGGTTGAGAGTGGACTGATTGAAATGCATGGGATTGTGGGTTAGGCATCAGGTGGGTTGTGACATGTAGTATTTGAATGAAGGAGGTAAAACATAGGATTATGCTTGTTCAGATGTTCGGGGATGAGTTCATTATTGTGGTGGAACGACTGGATGTACATTTGTTCATATGGAAGCAGTAGGGTAGGTGTGTTGATCTGCTTGAGAAGAGTCATAGTGTTGTCAGTGTTACCATATTTAAGTTGTTACTTGTCTGCCTGACATAAGCTTTGTGATAGGTCTTGCATGTAATTTTGTATATTTCACTTTTTTCATTTTCGTGTAATGGGGTTGGTGCTATGGGTCTTATGAGATGGTATAATGTTGTTGTAGTCTTGAACGCTATGTCTATATTCGTATTTTTTAACAAATTGGTAATTTTTCTGATCTTTGGGCTGTGGAAGTTAAATGTAGTCCAGATTTTTTTTGTCATTCTTGCTAGATTTTTGTTGTTGACTTTTTGTAATATCCATCAGTTAAGTTTCAGTAGCAAGTGTTGTGGGAAGTTATTGTTCTTAGCAGTTGATTGTATTATTTCCCATTCTGTTTGTTTCTTGTCTGAATTAAGAGGTAAAGAATGTAGTCTAGTTATGTGGAACCTAAGGGCTGCCATTTTTTGTTCTATGGGGTGATTAGAAAGAAAGTTAATTGTTGTGTCTGTAGTAGTTGGTTTCCTGTATATGTCTACTTCAGGTGTAGTGTGTCTGCATGTTATTGTCAGATCAAGAAAGGCTATGGAATTGCGTTCTTCGTATGTGGGGTTAAGTTTTATGTTACTGTGTATTTTGTTCATATATGTGTTGATGGTGTGCAAGTTGATTTTTGTTGTGTCATATATGATTAATATGTCATCTACATATC
>Ga0136643_10004327_pt1 | contig 19534 bp, 16 predicted proteins | sample TergutLab28metaG_FD_96883 | JGI IMG/M metagenome (GOLD analysis project Ga0136643, IMG submission 96883) | Labiotermes labralis P1 segment gut microbial communities from Petit-Saut dam, French Guiana - Lab288 P1 (version 3) (version 3) | ecosystem: Host-associated > Arthropoda: Insects >...
CCATATCAAAACCTTGCCCCCATTGAAATGAAAGCAAAATAATGATAAACTTACCGCGTAGTGGCGGTGAAATTCCGTGGATGTGTAGGTGACGTACTCTGCTACCTTGCATTCGCCATGTGGCTCTTGATACCACATGGTCGCTACGTGCTTAAGTATTATAACATTGTCTTACAAAAGAAGCAAACATTGTTTTGACTTTCTCGTCAAAAAACCACAAAACCCTCTGATTATCCCCAAAAGCAAATGGGATATCAGGGGGTTTTGTGGTCTTTATTAAAAAATTATCGTTGACCTATAATAAAAGTGGTAATATCCTCATTGGACAAACCGATATCAAGGCGACCACATTTTTCTAAGCTGTCAGGTAAAATTTTACGGTTAGGCTTGCGTTTAATCGGGAGCAAGCGAATAATATCGTCAATAAGTGATTCGTCACGTACTTCAAACCCAAGCCATTTACCGTCATGGTATGTGTGGGTTTCATCATAAAGTTTGCACACGGCTTCGCTAAAGTTTTCCCGTTGTGCTTCAAATTGTTCCCGCTCTTTTTTGCCCAGCACAACACAGGCTATAAAGTACCCTTCACGAATACACAGTGTAGTCAGTGTTTTGCCGCCACGCTTAAACAGTAAGTTGTTGCGGTGTTTGTGGGTGGGTTTGCCTTCCGCCCACAGTTCGTCCATGATGTAGAAAAAACGAATATGCCCAGTCAGCTTTTCCCATGCAACACTTGCGCTGCCCAACATGGCTTTGACTTCTGCGTAAGGTTTTGTTGGTCTATCCATGGCTCAATCTTCCTTCACTGGAATCCATAATTCACAAACGCCGTTTTCGTCAAAGGATTCAAAGTTAATCGGATAATTCATGTCCATATCCGCACCTAGAGAGGATAGCCCTGTTGCAAAAAATTTATGCCATGTGGCTAATATAGGTTCGCCCTCTGGCACTGTCGCCACAGCAAATTTTGCCCCAGGTACTTCCACACAAGTTGCACCTTCGGTAACAGGGGTTTGACTTGGTGCCTCAACACCCAAATGATAAATCATGATATTTTCACTTTCATTTTTCATCCAAGCAACGAAATATAAATGGTCTGAAATAGACCGTAGCTTGTCTTCATATTGGGCCCGAAGTGTTGCACAGTCTTTTTCAAGGGATTCCTCGCGGGTTTCCATCCCATAGCCAGAAACATAGAATGTAGTTCTTTTTTCAAATCTTAGGTTCATCATAAAAACTCCTTTTTTATAGTGAATCAATACATAAGCCATTATATAAGTTGACGCACGGTCAATGTCAAGGGGCAGATAAAAAAATAGAAGTGAAGGGGTTTATTCACCCATCCACTTCTACAGATTTTTATGATTCTATTGCTCTAGCCCAATGGCTTCGCCTGTTTCTGCTGACTTAAACACGGCTTCAATGACAGCCAGTACACGGCGTACTTCGGGAATTTTTACTTTTAACTCTGCGCCGTCATAAATGGCATCTCTCACATTGATGAAAAACTCTGCCCATTCTGCTTTTACTTCTGGCAGAGGGCTTTGCTTGATGGCATCGGGTGACATGGGGGCAAACTGTCTTGTTGGCCCAGATGAAGTGTATGCAATTTGTGGGGGCAGTTTTTCTAAAAGTTCATTGGTGGTGTAAATTGAGCCTTCGCAGTCAAAGTTTTTTACAACCATTGTACCTTTGTCTCCTGCAACTATCCAGCGTGGAGACTCTGCCAGCATATACGTTGAAAGCTCCATGTGTGCGGTAATGCCATTGTCCATTTTCATGAGGATTTTAAAATAATCGTCTACATCATCATGCAGTACATATTTTAAGTCTGCCCACAACATTTTAATTTTTGCATTGGGCATCATAAACAAAATCTGGTCAATAAAGTGAACACCCCAGTCATACATCATGCCGCCGCCATGCTCTTTAATCAAGTGCCAGTCATGCATATGTCCATTGCCAGAATGCAAGCGTGACTCTATGGCAAAAATATTGCCTACAGTGCCATTGTCAAAAGCATGTTTTGCCGTTAGCATGTCTTTGTCCCAGCGGCGGTTTTGATGTACGGTAAAAACAACACCAGCCTCTTTACAAGCCTTGTCCATCTCATCAAGTTCTGCAACAGTTAAGGCAGATGGTTTTTCATCAATAACATGCTTGCCTGCCTTTGCGGCTTTAATGCACATTTCCTTGTGCAAATGGTTTGGCACAGACAAAATAACGGTGTTTACATTGGGGTCTGCCAGAAGCTCGTCAACAGTGTCGTAACCGATTAGCCCTGCATTGCGGGCATTTTGTACACGGGTTGGCTCGGTATCGGTTGCGGCAACTATGTTTACAGCAGATGATGGTAAAAATCTAGCATAAAGACTGCCCATGCCGCCATATCCGATAATTCCAAGCTGAATCCTTTTCTCCATTAAGGTAACACGTCCTTTTCATAAACTTGTCTTATATGTATTGTACATCAAGAATATGAAATATTCCACGATTTTATGAATGCTGGTAAGACAAACGCGCCGCGGCACGTTTTCTTTATTGACTGGCTAATTTAGCCATGATAATATTGGTTGTAAATAATATAATCCACATATAAGGAGCGTTTAAGTATGAAACTTGGCGTGTTTACTGTTTTACTTTCTGGCCGTCCTGTGGCAGAAGCATTTGAATATCTTAGCAAACTAGGTGTGCAATCTGTGGAAATTGGCACGGGTGGTTATCCTGGCACAGCCCATCTTGACCCTGTGAAGGCACTTGCAGACCCTTCAATCATTGATGAACTCAAAAGCATTTTAGACAAAAATAAACTCACCATCAGCGCATTAAGCTGTCATGGCAACCCAGTACATCCGAATAAAGCAATTGCAGAACGTGACCATGAAGCTTTTGTGAACACCTGTAAATTGGCACAAAAACTTGGGGTAGATACGGTGATTTCATTCAGCGGTTGCCCTGGTGACTACCCTGGTGCAAAACTGCCAAACTGGGTCACTTGCGCATGGCCGCCAGATTTTCAAGAGGTATTAAAATTTCAATGGGATGAAGTGCTTATTCCCTATTGGAAAAATGCCGCCGCCATTGCCACAGAATACGGCGTGAAAAAAATCGCTTTAGAAATGCACCCTGGCTTTTGCGTATATAATCCAGCCACTTTGCTAAAATTGCGTGAAGCCGTTGGTTCAATCATAGGCGCAAACTTCGACCCCAGCCATTTATACTGGCAAGGTATCAAACCTATTGAAGCCATTAAAGCTTTAAAAGGTGCGGTTTATCACTTCCACGCAAAAGATACAAATATTGATGAAGCCAACACCGCCGTCAATGGGGTGTTAGACACGGGCAGTTTAGGCGGACTTATTGACCGCAGTTGGATTTTTAGAACCGTTGGTTATGGTCACGGACAAAGCGAGTGGAACGACATGATTTCCATGCTTAGAATGACTGGCTATGACGGTGCAATTAGTATCGAACACGAAGATGGGTTAATGTCTATTGAAGAAGGACTTGAAAAAGCCATTGCATTTTTAAAACCCATTCTTATGTATGAAGCCCCTGCGGAGATGTGGTGGGTGTAAGTCAAAATTTAAAAATAAAAAAATAAGAGCCAAACTTGCGCTCTTATTTTTTTTATAGGCTATACGCCCCAAGATGCATTTGCCGCGCTTTCATAGGCTTCTTTGGGTATCAGTGGTTGAGAAAGTAAATCGCGGGTTTCTTTTTTCATGCCGCCATTGGCATATTCACTGCCCGCTTGGCGCATGGTGTTTAAGTAACCTTCAACCAATGCATTCAGCCCCATATCATCTGCCATGTCTGCCGCTTCAAACAAACCGCCTTGCCCGCAGAAAATTGTAAAGTCTTCATGATTTGCACCTTTTCCGCCATGCTCCAGCATTTTTATGACGCTGTCGTAGTTGCCTTCAGCCGTCCAAAACCCACAGGTTGAAATAAAGAAATGACGTTGTTTAGATAAATCATGACGCAAAGGATGTTCACCTGTAGCAGATGATTCGTCCATAAAGGGCAGGGCTATAGGCAGCCGTCTGTCCATAAAGCATTTCATTTGTCCCGGGAAACTGCAACTGTACAAAGGGAATGACCATATTATAATATCTGCTTCAATGAGTTTGGGCAAAATATCTGTCATATCATCATTGATGACGCATTTGCCTGGGGTTTTTGTCCAGCATGAGTAGCAACCTGTACAGCCCCGTACATTTAACTTTGAAATATCAATAATTTCTGTATCTGTCCACTGAGTACCTTCTAAAAATGCGCGGGTTAATTTCATAGTACTGCTTCGTTCACTTCTTGGTGAACCATTTAATGCAATAACTTTCATTTTATTTCCTCCTTTAATTTTTTAAACCATTCAATGTCAAACTTGATACTGTCTATGCCATATTGCAAGGTTTTTCTTTGAAAAAACAAGATGTTATCTGCTTTTTCACTAACATCGGAAAAGTATTCTGGTTCACTTTTCCACGATTCAAAGACTTGGGTAGAAGCTGCTTCAGCCTCTTGGGAATGTGCTTGTGTATGAACATCCATCAATGAAACCAATGTTTTTTCCAAGCCTTTAATCATCTCATCTATCATCGGTTCAAATTGTGCAGAGGGTAACATGCCCATAAACAGTAACTTGCCAAGTTCTGTATTGGTTGCACCAGAAAAATTTGCTGGTACATGAAGCCATTTTGTAAATTCTGCTTTACCTTTTTCTGTGATGGCGTATTGCTTTTTATTCACACTTCTTTCTACATATTCTGTTACGGTAATCATTTCCCCTTTCAACAGTTTTTTTATGGCAAACTGTATTGCGCCCATGCTGTCACTATAGATATTTCTATAGTTTGCTTTAATGACCGCCTTCATTTCATAAACCGTTAGCTTTTTCATCATTAACAGCCCTAAAATTAACTTATCCATAGGCTCTCCTTTCTTATGTGTCTAATAGTAACATGTCCATTAGAAAATGTCAACGCTTCATTCTATAAAAAAAGACTGTTCAAGTTGAACAGTCTTTTTTTCTTATATCAATATTATGCTGATTCGTATGCTTTTATCTTTTTGGTAATTTTCACGGTCAAGGGCAATACAATCCACTCATATCCCCATTTTAAACATACAACAACAAGTATTGCGCCGGGCAGTTCGTTCCAAGGGATAATCAATGCAAAAGCAATGAGATAAAATATGCAAGTATCCAATATATGCCCAACAATTGAGGATGCCATGGCTCGAAATTTAAAACCATCCATATTGGCGTGTTTTTCTTTTAAACGGCTGAATACTTTGTCATTGGCAAATTTGCCAATTGTAAAAGCGACAAGGCTTGCTAATACAATCCGCCATGTTCCGCCTACTGCTGCCACAAAATACGTACTGTCATACCAGTCAGGCTGGGGTAAAATAATACTTAGCTGAATCAGCCCTGCCATCAGTGCATTTAGTGCCAAACTAAGCCATGCGGCACGGCGCGCCCAACGGTATCCATAGACTTCAGACAGTACCGATGCCAAGATGTAGGTAATTGGAAAGGTTAAAATACCTGCACTTGTTGTCCACCGCACAAATACCAGCATGTGACTAGCCAAAATATTGGCAATAAGCAGACTTGCCGCGTAAATGGCGACAATGTACACGAGCAATGGTTTCGGTTTGACCGCTTCTGGGTTTCGGTTATCCATTGTTTCAACTCCTTGTGATATTCAATTTTAGACATATTATAACATATTACGAGAGGGTTGTCATTATTCTGCCAGTGCTGAAATTTGTGTGCTTAATCGCATGAGTGTATTTCTATAAAAGGCGTACATGGCTGTGCCGTTTTGCCACTTCCACATATCGGTATCCAGCTGGTTTTTGCGGACGGCGATTGTACCTTGCCATTTTTTTAAGCTGATTGTGAGTTTATCTTCATGCCAAGTCTCTTCGTGAAACTTGGCTTTATTTTTTAGTATGGCTTGTTGGGCAGAGGTGAGGGTTTTATAGTGGTTAAACATGGCGAACTCTGGATAATCTGCTTGTTCAATTAAATTGACAAAGGGTTGCCATGGGTCTTCTTCCAACTCCTTTTCATAAATGTAGTATGCGCCGCGCTTTACGATAGCCTCGCAGGTGAGAATACGAAGGAACGCTTCGGTTAAGTCTTTTTCACGGTCATTTTCAGATAGTAGGGATTGTAAGCGGTTTAAGATGGTATCCAGTTCGGCATACTTTATATTTTCGGCTTGGATTCGCTCAATAAGGTGCGGACAGCGGATGAACGTTTCTGCTGACTGGGTGAGTGTTGTGTCTATTGGGGTTAAGCCGTTTTCTTTTAAAGCGGTGAGTTCCTCCAATAAGTTGTACAGGGTTTTTAGGTCGGCTTTTATGTCAAAATTATATTTTGTGGTGTCAAAGTTTTCTGTTTTTATACAGGTGAATCTTTCACCGCGGGCTTTTATACTGCCACAATGTAATCCGTCTTGGAAAACTTGACGGGCATTGTCGTTTAGAGCTTTTTGGCGTGGATTTGTAAAGGTGTCGCCCCATAATTCTTCTGGGATAGGTGAGGGTAGATTCACCCAATTTTCACGGTCATTCATGACCAAGTGCCGTCCTACGCCTTCTTTGGTATGGATGGTGCGCTCGTAAAGCTCTTCGTACACACGAATGGGCGTGTATGCGAAAAGGGGAATACCGTTTTGCGTATTGAGCCAGAAAATACGGTCGGTAATATTGCTTTTGCGAATGTTAAAGCGCAAGTTTGCAAGGGCGTGTTGCTGATATGCTTCTATGCCGCGCAAAATATCTGGACAGTTGGCTGGGACACTCACGACCCCATAGCTTGGAAAGTTAAACATACCTGATGTATTGTCTAGGTTAAAAATGGGCTTTGCATCACGATAGAGACGGGGGGCTATTTCTTCCTCAATGACACTTTCTATACTTCGTTCGCCATTGTATCGGCTGTGGATGTATTCGGACATGGAGCGGGCTAGTAAACTGCTGAATTGATTATAAATAAAATCTGATATTGCTTGGGAAATATTGAGCTGACTGTCATTGAGCCAGCGGGCAGATTCCTCTAGCAGAGCCTTTGAAAATTCCCGAACAAGTGCGTCTGCACCTGTTTCTGATATTGCTTTGTCAATTTCAGGGGCGGTATCTTCCACAGCAATCACATCCCATTGGTACGACTTTGTGGAGTCTAGGGGTGTTGATGAGGTAATGAATCCTGCATTTGCGTGCAGGATTTTTTTGATTTCTCCTAAAATCTCTGTGTACACGGCATAAATTTTATCGTTTTCTTGCTCTAGTGCCGTTCGGATATCTTTATAAACATCAATAAGGCGGGTAAAACAGTCTCGCTGTAGGCGGGTTTGGTACACGGCAATTTTTGCTTCAATATAGGCATTTTTCTTTGCTTCGCGGGATAAAATGAATGCTTTGCGCGCTTCTTCCAAGCGGGTTTCTGCGACAATTTCCAGTGCGTCAAGTTCTTCTGTTCCTTGGGCAATTTTTTCTTTTAAATGCTGTTGACAGGTATCAATACGCGCCAAAATACAAGGGCTACGGTCGCTGGAAATAAGTTTTGATGTAAAAAATGGCCCTTGCTTTGGGTTTAAAAATGCTTGCTTGAGTTCTTTTTTTGCAGAATCTATAGTGCTAGATGTTAATAATTTGGATTCGGAAAGTTCACGTTTTGCGTTTGTATACTGTTCAGATAATTTTTCATCAATATTCACACGGCGGGTTTTGATGACATTGGCGTAACTAAAATAGTCTGTCTCTGCATAATCCAGCTTTATTGGCGGCAAACGCCGCGCCAATTCCGTGCCAAGCATACCTATTTCCAACCCCGCGGAATTGGCATACTGTTGCAAGTCATGGTCGTCAGGCATGGCTTCAAACATTTGTGACATTTCACGGAATAGGCTGTGGGCAAGGTAGGCGTTTATTCCTTCTGTTGGCAATGCCGCCGCCGATGCGCCGATTATATTGTAGACAAAGTTTGAAGCTTGGGGGATTCCATGAGGCAAATTGCTTTTCATTGTACCTATGTTTGATAGCAGGTTGCTGTAATAGTCTTGGATGGCAAATTCACTGCCGCTTGACTTGTCTTCCAGTGCAAGAAAGTTCACAATATTTTCTGCCGTAACATTCATGCAATAATCATACGCACCTTTAAGCACTACACCGTCAATATTACATGCACTAACCAAGTGGCATAAATTAAATGGTGCAAGCCCCGAATTGACTTCCAGCCGTGTACCGTATTTTTGTGTAAAGCGTTCACCTGCGCGCTCTTCTAGGTTCATCCAGTAATCCAGCTCTTTTAGCGCGGCATAGCCATTACGCTGGATATATTCTTCTGTGTGAATATTCATGTGATTGCCTGCAAGGTGAATGTCTGGTGTAAATAAGTAGCCTGTAATTTCAACTTTGTCTACACCTTTGCTTCCGTATTCCCGCTCCATCAATCCACGAATGATATAGGCAATGTCCAAAAACATACCACCGCCTGTGCCGCCAGACATGCCTGACAGCAAAAATACCAGCAGTTTATTTTCTTGGTCTATTCTCAAATTTCGGATTTTATTGTCAATGGCATCAATTGCCGTATTGATTTTTTCAAACAGCAAAAGCCGCCCTGCTTGGCGGTTGCCGCTTGCGCCTTTTGTGCCGTCTGTGATAGTGAGTTCGGGGTTTAACCATTGGCTTATGTAGTCTGGCATTGTTGAGCGATTGTTCAAAATTGTGCCAATGCCTGCGTTGGATAATAAAACTTGCTCTGTATAGGGGTCTAGACTTATCCCTTTATATTTTTTACGGTCGTGTTCATTAGTTTCAAGGGATATATATTCGATATTATCAGGCTTGGGCTTTTTTTGCTTGGTAACTGGGTTGTCTGGCAGTTTAAAACGGCGGCTTACTTGATACTTTAAGCGCAAAAGTGCGTCTGTGCCTGTGCCGCCCAGCCCTACCACCAATACAGGGTGATTTATCGTATCAATCCGTGCTTTGTCACTCACACGCCCCAGCCCGCCGCCAAGGGATATATCCATTTGCTTTATATTGTCATGGGTTGTCTGCTTCATCATTATCAACACCTTTTTTTCTCGTCTGTTAATAATGTATGCACTGGTCATAGAAAAAAGACAAAATATGTGTTAATCTAAATTCAAGACATGTAGCATTGGAGGATTGAGGTATGAATTTTGATGAAAAACTAGATATTTCAGATATGATAAGCTGTGCTGAAAGCAGGTGATGATATGGCTAGGTATCGTGGGGTGCGGGGTGTCCGCAATTTTCAAAAGGAAGCAAGGGAGCTTTGGCGTTTTACTATAGGACTTGGGGCGGTTTGCTGTATTTTAATGATTGTGGCGGCGGCGTTGTTTTTTCTTACACGTGATAGGACTGACGGTGCATATACTGTGCCTGTTTGGGTTGAAAACGATACAGAGGATAATATTTTTCCTGTCTCGGCTTATGCATGGGCAGATGATGACTTGCCGCCAGTGATTCCTTTGTATTGGGGTGCGGGGGTGTTTTTTGATACGGCAGATAATAAAATTATTTTACCTGATGATGTTCAAGTGGCTCATGTTTGGTACAATTATTTACATTACATATATACTATTCAATTTGAAGGCATTGACTTGCCCTTGCGCAATATCCCTTTAATGCGCTATGGCACTTTGCCAATGTATATACGGCAAGAAGGGGACAGCATAAGTTTTCGTACAAGACGGGGGGCTTTTGTGCGGTATGACACGGGATATGTGCAAATATTTGACCCTCGTGAGGAATATCGTACCATTGTCATCATCGACCCTGGACATGGCGGTGTTGACACAGGCGCGCCATCGGTACATGGGCAAAATGCCCCAAGCGAATCAGCCATTGTTTTAAACATCGTCTTAAACCTTTTAGATATTTTTGACGACCCTGAAATTTTACTTGTGCCTACAAGAACAACAGACATTTTTATATACAATGACGATAGATACAGGCTTGCCAATGGGCTTGGCGATTATTTCATATCCATACATGCCAATGCAGATGGAGTCAGCAGACTTTCACAAGGAACTTTAACCCTCTACGGTACAGCTGACGGAAGCCATGAACTGGCGTATCTTTTACAAAACGAAATCGTTTCTGCCCTTGGAAGCCAAAACAGAGGAATACACTATATGCCTGAACTTAGGATTTTAAGAGGTTCGGACATTCCTGTTGCACTATTGGAACTCTTATTTATGAGCAACCCACAAGATGCTGCAAGGCTTGCCGACCCTGCAATACAAGGGCTTATTGCAGAAACTTTAGCAAGTGCCATTACAGCACTTCCACCTGCACGATAATTTTTTTTAACAAATATGTATATTTATCTCATTTGCGAACCATACTTGTACTAGGATACTTACCATCGCCGCTGAACCTAGCGGGGAGCGAAGGGAGGTTGCACAGTATGGACAACAAAAAGCAAAATTCAACAGACGCAAATGCAAACAAGTCTAACAGAGTTGACGCTACAAACGACATGAACAACACAACCAACACCACAAACAATACCAACAACAAAAACAAAAATAAGTAGTTTTTGTAAAAATTCAAAAGAAAAAATCAAAAAGCCGCTGGATGTAGCAAACAGTGGCTTTTTTGCTTTTTTGTCAGCGTGAAAAAAATCTTGACAATTGTGGAAATATAGTTAAAATGAAAGAGGTTAATCGCTAAACCTTGATTCATTTTTGTGCAAGTTTAAGGAGGGTTACAATGAAGAAAAGTTTATTGTTCATGGTAGTTGCAATATTTATACTTCTATTGCTTACCGCCTGTGGTGACAATGACAACACAGGTTCTGGCAGTATTGCCTCAGAAGGAAGTGCGCCTGTAACAACGGCTGCCCCGCCAGAGGAAATTGAGGATATTTCAATTGACGTTGTAGACCCTTATCTGACGGCTACAATTACCCTAGGCAATTGGCCGCCAGACACTGCCCCTGGGGCGGAGCTTGCGCTGTTTGAAGGCTTTAGAGAAATTATGCGGGCGCAGTATCCAAATGTTACGGTAGTTCCTGCATTTTTCTCATACACACTGGCCAACTACTTGCCCATGGCAAGGGGCGGCACAGCACCAAACCTATTTCAGCCGCCATTTACAGACCCACCCCTGCTTATCAGCCAAGGGCTTGTGGCAGATGTTACAGACGCACTTGCGGAATTTGGCATTTTGGACAAATTCAGCCCTAGTTATATTGAACTTTTAGGTGATGAAAACGGTAGAATTTTTGGGCTTCCTCGTGACGGATATGTTTTAGGTATGCACATTAACATTGATTTGTTTGAAGAAGCAGGGCTTATTGACGAAGATGGTCTGCCTATGGTTCCAAGGACTTTACAGGAAGTTGCTGAAACAGGACGAATCATTAGAGAAGAAACAGGGCGGGCAGGGCTTGTTTTCCCCGCCAGTGAAACCTTTGGCGGATGGCTCTTTACCAATATTGCATGGAATTTTGGTGCGACTGGTGAAAATGCAATTCAGTCCCAAGACGAAAACGGGCGTTGGGTTGCAAACTTTACTTCTGAACCAATGATTGAAGCAATGTACTATATCCGCGCACTGCGCTGGGAATATGACATTCTTAATGCAGACGCAACCACCACCGACTGGGCAGGTTCTCATAATATTTTGGGAACAGGGCAAGCCGCAATGAACTTTGCCGCCAATGATTCTGTTGCAGAGCCTACAGCAGGCAGAGGGCTTCCTGTGGAAAGCTTCGCGCTGATTCCATTTCCCGCAGGCCCTGGCGGTGCATATGCACTCACAGGTGGCACAGCATTTATGTTTTCCCCTGACACAAACCATGACCAAGCAATGGCAGTGCTTGGCTTCCTTAGAATCATTGGTGTACTTCCTTTTGTAGATGATGATACCGTTGCCGCCATGCGTGCAGGTGCATCTGCCGCCCGTGACCGTGGCGTGCCTGTACTTCCGCCTGTGCCTGCATGGAATGATGATGAATTTATTGCCACACAGCGCGCCGTTGCAGATGAATTTTCTAATGTAGATATGCGCTTGTTTGATGATTTCTTTAATTCCTTTACAGACGGCACAATCACGTTAAGAGGTGAAGAGCCGCTTTTCACACAGCAAATGTACCGCGAATTAACTGCCGCAATTCAAAGAATCATCACCCGTGAAAATGCAGATGTGCTGACCGCATTACAACAGGCACAAGACAGATTTCAAGAGTTTTTAGACGATGAAGTAAACAGATAATCAATCTTTAAAAAGGAGGCGGTACTTTTTTAGTTGAAAAGTCCGTCTCTTTTTTTACACAAGTATAGGGAGTGGTTTCCTTTGGCAAAGTTTAAACAACATGCAACAAGCTGGTTCATTATGCTGCCGGGTATAATCCTGTTTGGCTTTTTCTTGTGGGTACCTTTGTTGCAAAGTGTGCGCATGAGTTTTTACAGGACACGCAATATCGAACTGGTAGAGTTTGTGGGCTTTGATAATTTTATTAGTATATTTAACCGTCACGAGTTTAGACAGGCACTAGTGAATACTTTTTCTTATACAATATGGTCTATTCTTTTAGGGTTTTTAGTGCCTATTTTTTTGGCTTTGATTATTGGTGAAACAGTGAGAGGAAAAGGGTTCTTCCGTACAGTGGCGTATGTCCCCAATGTTTTGCCAGGGCTTGCGGCCATGATTTTATGGCGGGCGTTTTTTTCTGCGGAGTCTACAGGTGTCATTAACATTTTGCTTGGGCACTTGGGCATTGGGCCTATGACGTTTTTAACTGAAGCCAACTGGGTTATTCCCATCATTGTGCTGATTTCCACATGGCGGGGCGCAGGTGCGACTGCACTTATTTATATGGCAGGGCTTGCAGGTATTAACCCTGAACTTTACGAAGCGGCTACAATAGACGGTGCAGGTATTTGGAAGCGGATTAGGTATATCACCGCCCCTGCGATTTTCAACTTGGGCAGTACTTTGCTTATTCTGCAAATCATTGCAATTTTCCAAATCATGTACGAGCCATTGGTGCTTACACGGGGCGGCCCAGATAATGCGTCCATTTCACTCATGTTGCTGATGTGGAATTATGCCTTTGGCGGGAATATGGATTTTGGCAGAGCTTCGGCAGTTGCAGTGATTACCGCGGTTATTTTGCTTGGGTTTACTGTGCTGTATCAAATTGCCCAGCGTAGAAAGGTTGATTGGGATTGAAAACAAAATTTTTTAATCTTTTTAATAAAAATGCCCCACCGCGCACGGGCATCATACGGGATTTTGATAAAAAAACCACTGGGATAAAAGTCACTGTATTTTTTGTATATATTGTATGTGCAATTGTTGTGGTGCTGGCACTCTTTCCAATTTATTGGGTCATTATGGCAGGCTTTAAAGACCTGCGCGAGTTTATGTCCAGCACGCTTATTCACCCCTATGCCTTTGATTTTACAAGATACACAACAACGTGGAATCAGCTGAATATCATACAGAATTATCTCAACTCCTTTTATGCAATCATTGGCAGTGTTGTTTCCGCGCTGGTGTTTAACGGGTTGCTTGCTTATGGCTTGGCTATTTTAAAGCCTAAGGGGTACAAAATTGTTCACAATATGGTGTTGGTTTCATTGCTTATCCCTGCAACCATTGCCCTTGTACCGTTGTTTATCAATATTCAACGGTTTAATATGGGTGGATTTTTTACCCCTCTTTGGCTTGCGGCTGGGGCAAATGCCATCAATGTTGTACTTTTTAGGCAGTTTTTCTTGTCCATTCCTGGGTCTATCATTGAAGCGGCACGGATGGATGGCTGTTCTCAATTAAAAGTGTTTTCTAAAATAGTGATGCCCCTGTCTAAACCCATTTGTGTGGTGGTGACGATTTTCACTGTCAATGGGGTGTGGAGTGACTTTTTGCTTCCGTTTTTGGTGCTGGGTGTTGGGCAGTGGCAGACGGTTATGGTGCGCTTATTTGTTTTTAGCACCCAGCAAACCATCAACAATGATGATTTAATGCGGGCAGTGGTTTTTTCAATGGTTCCGCCAATTATTTTATTTTTTATCTTCCAGAAAAAATTGACAGAGAATATTGTCACATCTGGCATAAAAGGTTAAGGAGCATACTATATGGCTAAAGTAGCAGATAAATATTTTTTAACAGATGAATGGAAAGTGATTGAAAAGGGATTTGACAAGGGATATAGTCGGGTGAGTGAGTCTATTTTTACCTTGTCTAATGAAACATTGGGCATACGCGGCAATTTTGATGAAGGCGGCAGTGTGGATACTTTGCGTGGGGCTTATGTAAACGGCGTTTATGAATTGGACAATGATTTACCCCGCTCATACAAGGGCATTGTAGATAAGACGCATTTTATGATTCCGTCGGCAGATTGGCTTCATATGTCTATCATGCTAGATGATGAGTGTCTTGACCTTGGTAAAGTGAAATTTTCTGATTTTTCTCGTGAATTAAATATGCATGAAGGTACCCTTGTGCGAAAGTTTATATGGCATACAAAGTCAGGCAAGGACTTGCAATTAACATTTCTTCGTTTTGTGGATATGACTTTTGGTGAGCGGGCATATCAGCGGGTTAGCTTTTTACCTCTTAATTTTTCAGGTGAAATAAAAATTTCTACGGGCATAAGCTTTGATATTAAGCATGAGGGGCGCAATACTTGCTTTTGGCAAGATGCTCGTATCGCGGCAGAAAAAAATGCTTTTGCTATACAGTCAAGTACATTAACATCCAAACAAGAAGTTTTTGCGGCGGCACATGTGACATTGCCCAGTGATGGTACAGTTGTGCAGCATTCTAAATCTGTTTCCATTGAATCTGTAATCCATTTAACGCAAAATGAACCAGTGCATATTGACAAACGTGCGGTTATTTTATTTGACCACTCCAGCGGTGAAAGATTATGGCAAAGTGGACAGTTGGCTTTGCAAGGGGCAGAAAAAATTTCCTTTGATGATGCACTGACTGCCCACAAAACCTATTGGAAAAATTACTGGCAAATTTCAGATATAACCATTGAAGCCGCAACAGAAAAAGATAGTGCCGCTGTGGCAGAGGAACAGCAGGGCATACGCTTTTGTAATTTTCAAATGGCGCAAACGTACAAGGGCGGCAATATTCGTCATAACATTGGTGCAAAGGGGCTTACAGGTGAAGCATATAATGGACATGCCTTTTGGGATACAGAGGCTTGCTGTTTACCCTTCTATCTATTTAATAACCCCGAAGCGGCGAAAAGTTTGTTGACTTTCCGCTACAACACCCTTCCCCATGCCATAGCCCGTGGAAAAATGCTGGATTGTGAAGGCGCATGTTATCCAATTGCGACTTTAAATGGTGATGAAGCTTGCAATCTGTGGCAACATGCAAGTATACAGTATCATCCAAGTTCTGCTGTGGCGTATGGCATTTGGCACTATGTTCATCTTACAGGTGATACGGCATTTTTATGGGAATACGGTGCAGAAATGCTATTGGAAATTGCCCGCTTTATGGCAAGCCGCGCAGGGCAGCATCCCCGCACTGGAAAATGGGGATACTATGGCGTAATGGGCCCAGACGAGTTTCACATGATGGTAAACAACAACGCCTATACAAACTACATGGGCAAACGCACATTGGAATACGCGCTGGAAGTGCTGGGTGCGTTTAAAGTTGAAAAAACAGAGATGTACAACACCTTAATTAAAAAAACAAACCTTGCCCTCACCGAATTAGACAAATGGCAAGAGATAGCCAGTCATATGGCAATCCCCATGACAGAGGGCGGGCTTATAGAACAGCATGACGGATACTTTGACTTACCATATATTGATGTAAACGCAATCCCTATAGAGGAGTTTCCTTTATATAACCACTGGTCATATGATAGAATTTACCGCACTACGATGATAAAACAGCCTGATGTGCTGATGTTCCTATTCCTTTATAACTCATCCTTTTCTACAGAAATTAAACGTACCAATTATGAATATTACGAACCCCTTACGATTCATGAATCCTCCCTTTCTCCTGCCATTCATTCAATTTTGGCAGCAGAACTTGGGCTGGTTGATGAAGCAACAAAGTTCTTTGGTTATGCATCCCGTCTTGACTTGGACAACTATAACCGAAACACCAATGAAGGGTTGCACACCACATCAATCGCCATGGTGTGGATGAATATTGCATATGGTTTTGCAGGGCTAAGAAGTGATGATACCCTTCTAAAATTTGCCCCTGTATTACCAGCCCGTTGGAAAAATTTAAAATTTTCACTCACATGGCAAGGGCGTATCATTGAACTAGACATTCATCAACATCAAACAACATTTACTTTGCGTCAAGGCAACCCTATGGATTTTATCACTTATGATAAGCCAGTGACCCTTGGGGAAGTGCCACTAACGATACAAAAGCCATAATGCTAGAAAACGTGCCATTGGCACGTTTTTTTTATTACATATAGATTATTTGACGCTTAGGTTTAATTGTGAGAAAATAACTTAGTTTGGAGGAATATGTAGATGAAAAACATTTTAAGAAAAATAAGCGGTATGTTGCTTTTACTGCTGTTAACAGCAGGACTTACCGCCTGTGATGGGACATATGGCAATACAGACAACAATTTGCCCCAAACTGTAGCCAGTCAGCCTAATGATGCCATCCCACCACCAGAAGTAGCGTTATCACAGGTGCAGGAAAACGAAACTTATCATCAAGGGATTATTGAATTTTTAAGTGGAATGACCACCATTTTCACAGGTGTTCCTCGTGAAGAAAATGACTGGGTTGATGAAATGTCCGTACCCACTGGGCGGTTTTTGCTCGGTTGGGATTCTGAAACAGGACAGCCAGTGACTACCTATGAAGTGCCGGAAATTTACTTTTCTAATATCTGCATGGGTGGATTCTTTGACAGACAAGGCAACCAGATACTTGAAGCCCCTTGGATGTATGTCCGTCGTGTAGATGACTGGGTATCACTATACTATGCCAGCGATTTCAAACTTTTTGACTTTAATGATAATGGCATACCCGACATCTTCGTCCATTTTAATCAGACGTTTGATGGTGGCTATGCTGGGTTTTATCGGATATTTAGGTATGTAGATGGTGAGTATAGGATGCTTACAATGACATCCCTTGAAAACGGCGTTGCAACCCCTCACCCATGGATTGGTCGTTCACACATGCTGTTTCGGGATAGTGATGGCAGAATAATTACATTTATAGACTCAATGTATCATTCAATCTCAAGATACGAACACCTTGTCATGACAGATGAATATGCCGAGCTTCATTTGGTGGCTGAAATGCATTGGGAAACTTGGGAAGATTGGGAAACACACCATTGGATGGACTGGTCAGACAGGATACCCAGTGGTTGGTTTCAAAACAACCCCACCATTTTTGGTACAGATATTTCTCTAACCATCGTTGAGCCATTGCATGAACTGCAAGAGCATATTACCGCTATAATATCTATGTAAAAATCCCCTCGGTGGCTTCGGATTGTCTGTATTACTGTCGTGTTGTGCATAGCTTTATGACGAGCGGATTTATACACATGCACAAAAAATAATACACTAACAGAAAAGGATATCTCGTTGAAGATGTCCTTTTTTATTATGGGGAAAACTACCTACAAAAAAAGTTTATGTTATCATCTTAAAGATAAAAAAATGACACACCCTTGGAATGATGTGGCATTTTAAGAATAAAAATTATATAGTAATTGAAAATATTGCGTTGAATCCTCTAACGCGATAAATATTTTGTACACTGACTGTGTATGATACTGTGTTCCAAGGTACAGTTACCCGAAAAGATTGTCCAAAGCGCAAACCTGCGGAACCTATTACTGTACGCGTTGCATTGGTTCTTAGAATAACCATTACTGGTTCATTTATTGCGACTGTGTCCACTCCTACAAAATTAACAAATCTGGTGTGTTCACCTACAATTCCAGTGCCAACACTTGAAACTACAACCTCACGTCCATTTTGGTCAACCCAAACTGTCGTTGGAAACATGATGCTACGGGATTCAATGCCCACATGTTGGTTGTCTAATTCAGCAATGGGCATTTCTACATCAAAGTATTCTCGGCTTACTACTTCACCAGTATCCGTCCAAAATACTTCAATTGTAACTTGTCCAAAAACGTACTCTTCGTCATTGTTATCATGGGGTTCATCGTGTGCTAAAACAATGACTGACATACATAACACTAAACATGACATGAGAACAAAACCCGCAACTTTTTTAAACATAAAATACCCTCCTCAGGTGGTTGATGTGTTACGCATACTTTCTATGCGTGAGTGAATATTGAAGTCTTTATGTTTTTATGATATCGTACAAAAGACAATGTGTAAATAGTTAAACATTGCAACTATAGAATAGTATTGAAGGGAGCATATAAGCATGGTTAGTGCAGTGGTAAAGCATAGATTTAAAATTATTGTTGTTTTTTTTGTGAGTTCTCTAGTTGTTAATTTTTCTTTTATTTTTTGGAAAAACATATACATTGATACATATGTTTTTTCATCAGTTCAATGTGAGGGGTATGTTGACGCAATAGAGGTCTTAGAATTTTTGGGTATAAGATATAGACAGTTTGAAAGAGAAACCCTTATTGATGTTGATACAGAGACATATTTAACAGCTGTTTTTATATCAGTAAGAAGACGAGATTTGCCTTTGTTAGTGGAATCTAATTCTAGCTTGGATTTTGTGCATATTGTACGTGAAACACTTTTGCAATTGGATGAATAGCGTTTAAGTATGAAACGTCTATGGAGATGTGGTGGGTGAAGTTAAAATAAAAAAGAGGCTGTCTTATTAAGCCCCTTTTTTTGTTGTATACTGGTGATATATAGGAAGAAGTCAACAGTATTCGTCAGAGGTTTTTTATGAATTATTGAAAATAAAATGGATAAAAAAACAAGGCATATCCCCAAGAATGTATATGGAAATATGCCTTAATAGAAATGCTGATGATTAAATCGCCCATTCACCATCAGTGAAGACTTGAACATGTTGCCCGTCATGGGTTTTGCCTGTGACTTGTAAACAGGGTGAACCAATCATAAAGTCTACATGGCTTTCACATTGGTTTAATCCCCTTGCCATGCGTTCTGCTTCTGTCAAGCTTTCTGTGTCTTTGACTGTGGGTGGATATCCATTACCTAGGGCAAGGTGACTACTTGCGTTTTCATCATAGATGGTTCTATACCATAATAAACCTAGGTAGGATATGGGGCTGGATTGTGGTACAAGGGCTACCTCTCCCAAGAAGTTTCCATTGGGGTAGCGGCTGATGAGTGCCTGTAAATGCTCTTGCCCTACATTTGCCTTGTAATCTATCACCTGTCCCTCTTCAAACCGTATTCCAAAGTCATCTATAATGTTGCCCATGTAGATGATGGGTTTGGTTGCGTATACAATACCTGTCACTTGATTACGGTGGGGGGCTGTGTAGATTTCATAGGTGGGTAGGTTGGATATAAATGCA
>Ga0136643_10004329_pt1 | contig 19531 bp, 14 predicted proteins | sample TergutLab28metaG_FD_96883 | JGI IMG/M metagenome (GOLD analysis project Ga0136643, IMG submission 96883) | Labiotermes labralis P1 segment gut microbial communities from Petit-Saut dam, French Guiana - Lab288 P1 (version 3) (version 3) | ecosystem: Host-associated > Arthropoda: Insects >...
ACTAACTTTTGCTTATAAAACACTTTATCATATGACAACTTCACTGTACCAATAATTCTGGAAAGATACACACATCCAACTGTATCACAGATAAATTTCTCCAAATTCAAATTGCATTGTGTAAATTGTCATTTTTTATATCGATGAAACCCAATCCTTTATTTCAAAAGATCCTCGCTAACACATCGAGACATCATCTGTGCACACTCACTGTAGAATGTTTATCTTAATGACCAAACCTTTAAGTATGATGTCACTTTATTGACAGCTCATCAAAAAAATAATGTGATTCACAGTTTTAGCCAATCTACTTGGAGTTTTTGGAACATATGAAAACTGAGTGTGCAAAAAGAAAACCCTCCTTGTGGCTGTGGTATACAGATGACATATTTGCTATTTGGTACCGTGATGTTGAAGATCTCCAGAGTTTTTTTCAATCATCTTAACACTATGAGGACATACATTAAATTCAACATGGAAATGAAATCCAGTGGGTCTAACCCATTTTCTGGATGTACTAGTTACAAAGAAGGGAGCCTCCTTTGTAACTACAGCCTACAGAAAATCTACTCAATACTCAATGTTATCTTCACAATGAAACTAACTATCCATTTAATGTAAAAAGAGGAGTGATACAAAGCTGGGTTTACAGAGCCAATACATTGTGTCAAAGAAAGCAGGACAATGTGGCTGAACCACAGATAGTGAAGAAGGACTTACTGTACAGTGCTTACCCTGGGCATTTAGTGTAGTCAGTTATTAACATGAGGCCAAAAAGCAAGGTGATGCAAAAATACAGTGATAAGAAACCCGTGTGCATGGTGTCTCTTCCGTATGTTAGAGAGGTTTCAGAGAAATTTAAAAGAAACTAGTGAAAAATATAATATTAGGACCTCCCCAGGGGACACCAGTGTATTGCACAGGCACATTCAGTGTCAGGCGGGGAGGTTTACAATTTCCACTGAAGTTGACAGCTATGCTGGTAGGGCCACCCAAGCCAGACAGGTCCCAAATGAGGAACCAGACACAGTGAGCCCCACAGCGATAGGGCAGGAGGGGCTCTTTAGGTCAGCTACACCAACCCTCTTAGGGCTAGGAGGTATCACCCACATATCTGAAAAAAAATAACATTGGTTCAGAAACCAAAGGAAGATAGCCAGACAGAACATAACGTTAAGAGACCCAGGCAGAACAAGGAAAGTACGAACTACGTAGCCACATGGAATATTCAGAGCTTGTTTATAGACTAAACTCTGTTACAGAATTAGTAAACGAACTCATGAAATATAAAATTATGATAGATGCTATTCAAGAGATCAGATGGCAAGGAAAAAATACAGCAGATACAGGAAGATATACTACGTGTTACGGTAGTGATGATAAAAAAAATTATTTTGGTACTGGCTTCCTGCTACAAAAAAGTTTCAAAGCATCCATTATAGAATTTGAACAGATAAGTGAAAAAATGTGACCTATATAACTGAAATGAAAGCTGTGTAATACAACAATTATGTGTGCTCATACACCCACTGAAAAAAAGATGACCTCATAAAGGACAAACTTTATGATTAACTAATTAGAACTTTACATAACCTATGAAACCGTGACAGAAAAATAATACTTGGTGATTTCAACTTTAAATTAGGTACAGGCAGAACCTTTTACACCAATGTGGGTTCACATTGTCTTCAATGAGAAAAATAATGGAATTTTAATAGCAGATTTTGCATTAACTAATAATAAGGTAATAATGAGTACTTTATTTCCATATAAGAACATCCACAAGTGTAATTGGAGAGCTCCACACAGAAAAATGAAAAGCCAAATTAAGCGTGTATTGATTAATGCTAGACATATTAAAGATGCAATGAATGTTAGGAGCTGTAAAAGGAATAACTGCAATTCTGATCACTTCTTGGTGCAAATAAAGCTCAAACCTAAAATCCTGATAACTGGAATAAGATCAAGTAAGAAGACTGAAAGATATGACATTACAAAACTTAATCAAACAAGTGTGTCCTTAAAGTACAGAGAGAAGAGAACCTACTAGAGGAGAAACCAGTATATCCAAGTACAGTAGAAGAAAAATGGCAAAATATTAAAAAACATATACAGACAATAGCAAAAGAAAAGACAGGATACAAAAATAAAGAAAAACATAATGGTTTGATGATCAATGTAATCAAGCCCTGGACACCCAAATGAAGATCCCACAGAAGGAAACCAGAACAGCCATGGAAGAATATAAGGAGACTCACCAAGAACCACACAAAATCTGCAGAAATAACAGAAAATAATATGAAGAAGTAACACTACAATCAGTTCACACTTATAATACAAGGAGTGCAAGTAGAAAGTTTTATCAGGAAGTCAAAAGATTTACAGAAGGATGTCTGCCATAATCAACAATATGCAAAGACAAAGGAAGCAATTTGGTAGGAGGACAATGAGAGGCTCTGCACAGATGGGTATAATACTGCCAAGAGCTCTTGAACCAAGTAAGAGTATGTCTGATTCACATATTGAAGGTAGTGGCTCCCAGAAATATGTTTAAAAAAACCCACACTCAGTATGGTTTATAATGTAATAAAGGAATTAAAGAAAAACAGACCCTCAAGTGATAACGAAATAATCGCAAAACTTCTAAAATATGGAGGCAGAAATCTATGGAGAATAATTTATAACCTGATAATTATAGCACAGGAAAATGAAGAGATGGTAGCTGACTGGCAAACAGCTGTTCTATGTCCCATATACAAAGAGGGCGATAAACTACAATGTAAAAATTAGAGAGGAATTTTTCTGTTGAATGTGATATAAAGTATATTTACAAATATCATAACACAATACCCAGAGATATACACTGAAGAGATACTTGGTGACCACCAATGCAGATTAGAAAAGGATGTTTCACTACTAATCAGACACTCGCACTAAGGCAAATTATTGAAAAAAAAAAAACATTAATTTAATGTAGAAATTCATTAACTGTTTACAGCTTTTCAACATGCATACAACAGCAGTATACCATAATGACAAGCGTTCAACATACCAAAAAAATTGTTAACCTGGTAAAAATGACATTGAGGAAAACTAAGAATGAAGTTCAGATTGGCAGGACACTGATGATACTTTTGAAACTACTAGTGGACTCAGGCAAGATGATTCACTTTCTACTTTCATATGTATTCTAACTTGGAGAAAATCATACACAAAGTAACAATGAATCGCAGATGTATCAATTTTAACAGACCCAGACACTGTATCCCCTATGCAAATGATGATGTAATTACTAGATCAATGCCATCAATAAACAAAGTAATTCCAGATATGGAAGAAACAACATATGATAGAGGTCTGTAGATAAATGTAGACAAAACTAAATATATGAATAACTCAAAATACAAACACAAAAATATGCAGCCTAAAATCCAAAACATGAATTACAAAAAATATCATGAAGTATCAGAATTTAAATATTTGGGTTCCCTGGTTTCTTATAATAATGAATGTGTTAGAAATGTCCAAGCAAGAATAACAGCAGGGAATCTATCTTATCAGGCTCTCTCAAAAACTATGAAATCACTATATACAAACACACAAAACTAAAAATATATATTTCAGTAATTAAACTTACAATAACATATGGTTGGTACACACCAGCAAAAACAGAACAAATGAATGGCTGGAGAATCCAAACTAATGGTGAATTGCAGATTATGCAGAGAAACCCAAATATTGTAACACCAATAGGAAGAAGAGTAGAATGACTGGTCTGGTAAGAATTTATGATAACAGGATTGTAAAGAAATTACTTCTAAGGAAACCAGATGGAAGAAGATAAGCAGAATGACCCAAATTAAGGCATTTATACTGTGTTAAGAATGATCTGAAATTGATTAGTGTCAAGAGATGGAGGAAGAGAGCACAAGACAGATCTCTATGGCCTATTTTTCTGAAGGAGGCACTGATTAAACTGTAAGGACAATACATCAATGAAAAAGAATATAATATTAGGACTGTTTTAAAACAAAATATACTCTGGGAAGTTTTTTGAGAAAAATGAAACTCAACAATGATAAATGAAATTGATCACAGTGTGTTAATAAGATTCCATGTGAGTGTGGTAGAGAGCATATTGGAAAAACTGGCAGACCATTGGATGTTAGGATAAGAGAACGTAAATACAACTTAAGGCAAGAGCATTTTGACAAATCTAAATTAGCATCACATGCATTTGAAGAAGGTCCAAGTTTTGATTGCTCTCATGCTTGTATTTTATAGTTTAAACCCAACACTACATATAGGAAATACAACGAACCAGCATACAAACTCTGTTCTGAAAACCCCATTAGTCAGGCAAGTTTGAAAATTTTACATATTTGTTTATCACTGATGGAAAAGGATCTTACCAATGTGACTTTTTTTTAAAAATATTTTTATGTCCTAAGTCTTGAGGGGGTTCAAATGGTCACCAATAGAGGGTGTTGTTTGTTGTTATGCTTTTGCGAATTTTATTTTTTATTGTTTTCTTTATAGTTTTTATTTGTTCTGAGTGTGTGTCTTACAGACCTAATTTTAAAATGTTCTTTACTGTTATGGTTCCAGTGTTTTCAAGTCTGTCACTGTATTTTACATGTAAGGTGCAAATTTGTTGTTACCACATGTTTTTCATGATGACTTGTTGGTTTTAGTTTCATCAGTTACATTAGTGTTTTCACCTGAAGAAAAAAGCAGACTGCTTTCGAAACATTATGCTTGTGATTAGTGATAATGAAAAAAGTCCTCATACATATTTGTGACATTTCACATTCTGAACCACTGTCAAGAGATTATACTGTAATTTATACTGGATGTTCAGTTTCCTTAACTACACTATGACTGCTGAAAGAAGTCCCGTGTGTTGACCCCTTTAACATCCCCGTCCAACTGTCACACCTCCTCCAGCATAATTCCCTATTCTTCCTTTCAGTCACACAGCCATTCTGTTCATCTTCATGTATGTCATAATTAACTTTCACTAGTGACACATATTTTGGGCTTGCTGAGACAGGCCAAGGGGACCTGGATGGTAATACAACAGCCAACAAGTTAACTTCTTTCTCTGGCAGAAAAACTTTAAAATTATTGAACCAGAATAAAGTATTAGTACATCAAAGAGAGTGATGTAATGCATTTTTATTAAGTAGCCCACATATACCAATTACAGCATATGCCAATATGAAACAGTTTCATATTACCATCAAAACCACGGCCACAAGGAAACCATACGAACCAACTCCATTTAATGCACAAATTTCTTCAGCTGACTTACTGCGTGCGGCGCAACTTTCCAGTATGACCAGCAAGAGTTGTACTTCGAAGGCCATTATATAAACCACCTACACCACCAATTGCAGCGCCAGCCATACACGAGACACCGATCTGTGAAAAGGCAAGTTCGAAACGGCCTCTTTGTCGTGATGCGCCTTCTGGGAAAATGAACTCTGGTTGACTTTGTGGCAAGTATACGGGATCGAAGTTCAGATACGGAGAAAGTGGTGCTAGATTTTGTTTCGAGTGGACTGAAAGATATACAAACAAGTAAATCACTATTATTTTCCGCTGTTATTTTTAATGGAAAATACTTAATGTAAATTATAAAGCAGAGACAAATATGCATTCTCCACCAGCGAATACCCAAATGCCGACATCGCGTAATGCACCAAACACGTCTTACCTGGAACATTCATGCCAGGATCCCGATTAGAGTATGAAGGGGCATATGTGTTCGATGAATCAGATTTGGAGGACTCCATGGTGATCAATCCCCGACTTACAACGTTAATATGCTTCTCAACAACAACGCAGCCATGAAGCACTCATCCCACGACACCTAACATCCGTGATCTCACCGCACAGATGCATGAACACGGAATACTGCAAAGATGTATGACATCTCGTGTTGAAAATATTCGCAGAGCATACTCTAATTAATCCGAGTTACCAGACTTGCCAGAATATGTCGCCACACACACACACACACACACACACAGCTACTTTCTAAAGCTTTTTTTTTTTTTTAAATTATAGTGCATAAAATTTGTTTTAAATAAGGAATGGTACCTGAAAAACCTTTCATTACGGAGACAACCTGTTTGTGCCAATCGAAGTCTTCAGTGGACAATGGAGTGGGCTCGGATTTCTAAGACTTCCGTGCGACCAGTGTCATGTATGAGCTGTGTCTGTGGTCGGATGTAGCAGAGTTGGTACTATTGCCTGAGTAACTATGGATCAGAGTTGATTGTAACGATCCGTAATACAAAACAGAAATAGAATGTTTGAGGTTATGGATTTCGCAGTTGCTTTGTGGATTGGTGAGATGTGAATTATACCGATACAAATAGGAATTTCGCAAAATGGATGATACAGGTGAGGATGTTTATGATGCTGATATTGCTAATCTGAGAGAAGTGTTATGTGCACGAACGATTTCTGATGAGAATGAGGAGGGTGTAGAAGAATGTGAAAATAAGAGTATCAACGATGAAGAAGTATTGGAAAGTGATGAAAGTTATGTTGCTTCGTCAGACCCGTATTTAGATCTGAACGAAATTCTGTTAGACGAATGTGCTCCGTCTTTGAGGACTTGTAGAACTTTTGGTTCTGCATGTTTTGACGTGCTTCTTGCTGTAGAAAAGCAGCTTTCAACATTGCTTGAGAAGTGTGAAACAAAGATTAAGGATCTGCAGAACCGCATTGATTCTATCAAAAGTTCAAATGAGATGTCACTGAGTCGTGGTAGTTGGTGCTACATGTTTGGTATTCCGTATTTTAAAGACCAGGATTACTTTCCTTGTCCTCCTAATGAGGATCATTGGAAGAAAGCTGCCAACAATGAACTGAGTATAGTAGATCTGCCAACAGTCAGACTGTGGAAAGAAAAGGATAAATCCACCCTAATGAGTGCTGTAAAGGCAGAGGAAATTGCGAAACGAAGTAAAGGCGCCGAAGTGCGAAAGCAGCCACTCGTAAAGGCATTGTGTGGTGTGGATGGTGCTACAAAGACTGAATATGTAGAACGTTACTTGGATGATAGTGACACTGCTCCTAATGGGATTAAGAGTGTTGCAGAACTTGTTGGATTTAATAAGTCAGAATATGATTGGATGAAAATATCAGCAGTAGATTTAGCTGGGTTCCATAGTCCTGAAGAGTGTCGTTCAATGTGGCATAATTATCTTCATCCTATGATAAGAAAAACCAAATGGATTGTTGATGAAGATAATAAGCTGAAAGAACTTGTTGTTAAGTACAAAAATCAAAACTGGGATGCAATTGCACAGGAGCTTGGCACTCATCGTTCTGCATATCAGTGCATGTTTCAGTATCAAACGAGGCTCAATGATTCACTGAGAAAGAGCAAGTGGACAGAAGCAGAAGATAATTACCTTAAAGAAGTAGTGGAAAGGTGTCGGTTTGGTTCATACATTCCATGGTCTAAAGTGGCATATTATATACCTGGACATAGTAAAAGTCAAGTGTTTAATCGCTGGGCCTATTCATTAAATCCGTCAATTAAAAGAGGTCGTTTCACAAAAGAAGAGAATATCTTGATGGTAGCAGCTGTACGGAGGTATGGGACTGATTTTTCTCGTGTGGCCCGGTTCCTACCTGGTCGCACTTCAACACAAATACGTGAACGATACAAGACGTATTTGAAATATCACAGTACTGGTGAACCGTGGACTCAACATGATGATGACTTATTGATGTCCTTAGTTGCAGAACATGGAGAAGGCAATTGGAGTAAAATTTGCCAGCATTTTGTGAATCGAAACAGAATTCAAGTGAGGCAACGCTATAGTACTCTGCAAGGTTGGTTGAAGAAAGTCTCTGTAGATTCAGGAAAGGTTCTGTCTGCACCTTCACGGCGGGTGAATGTTGAAACTAACAGAGAAGGAAAGATTTGGGAGAGGGTACAGGCCATTCTTCGTAAGAGGGCTGCAGGTGCAGAAATTAATGAAGACAACTTGATGAAGCTGAAAGACATACTGGAAATGAAGAAGCGTCCAGGACGGAAAGTGGGGAAAACAAAGCCAATAAGTACAGTTGACAAGCAGTATTATAGTTTTTTTAGATGTGTATATTTTCAGTCTGGTGGCAGACAGAAGCGTCGTTATGATGACGATCTTGTTTGGAATAGTGTACAGGTTATTTACAATATGCTCAAGTATTTTCAGGCATGCCTTAATATCCCTAAGGATGATTCTGTAATAGATGGGGATCATTTGCTTCAAGACATTGACAGATCTTTTCTTCGTTGTCTGAGAGACAGGGAAGAGGACACCAGTCCTAATCTGTGTGATATATTACCAACAGAAGACACTACTCCATCTGAAGTTATGAATGGCCTTACTGCATGGTCAGAAACTGCATTTCCATCTCAGGCTTCAAGTGTATCTACTGCACATATTGAAGCAAAACTTGCTGACAGTGTAGATCAAGTTGCCAACATTTCCACTACACTTTCTGGAAGATCTTCATTAGACATGGTGGAAACCACTTACAAAATACCTTACCTGTATCCTCCCAACCACACCACTTTGGTTGGATTCCGCACTTTCCTTTTAAGCCGTCGGAATGTTGCAGATAATGCAGGTGCACAGTCTAAACCATTTGTTAAGGAAGATTCTTGTGGGCATTCAGTGTCATCTTCAGAGAAAATTTCACCTGAAAATGCATCAGCTTTGTGGAAGGAACGTTTGACATCTCTGTTTGTTTGGCCTGCCATAATGTGTAATATAGTTCCAAAATTGATGGATCCTTTGTTTCAAAACGATAGCTATCCAGCTACATCTAGTAGCCATGGATATGTTGGTGGAAGTGATGGTAATACAGGTGTTACAAAGTTGAAGACCAGTATAAAAACCAAGAAAAGAAAAAGAACTGCAAAAAAGAAGGATGTTGCAAAGAAGAAAAGGAAGTATGTAAAAAGTGGAAAATACAAGAAACCATATGAAAACATTGAATCTGTGCAGAGGAGGAGTACACGGCTTGTGGCAGATACTACAAGTGGATCACTAAACATGGAAATGGATGATGTGGAGGTGTAGTGTTACGTGGTTGCAAACTATTGCTGTAATTGAATTGTGATACAATTTACAATCTCTTCAATTTGAGTTTGTAAGTTTAAGTTCTTTTCATTTATTTTGAGGACCTTTCATTTTTGCCTGTAAAAATGATATTAGCAGGTTAATGACTGTATGGGTACTTTTGAGATCTGTTATGTACACCAAAGCAAAAATGAAACTTTGCAGTTCTATTGCATATACACTAAATACAAATATTCACAATGTTGATGACAAAACACCTGAAATCATTGTTGTGTTTCCAACATAATTGTAGATGCAGAAGGTGTTTAGCAAGAATTTTATGGTAGATATTTCTTGAACAATGATGAAAAGGACAGGAAGCAGGTTTGCTATATCAGATGTATCTTGTCACCTTGAGTCAACATTCTAACTTTGCTACCAGCGTTTGTCACTTCTCACCCACAGTAGTCTCACAGTTTCTGAACCTTTGTATTTAAGATATCAACCTTGATACTACATTTTGATACTTTTTTTTCTGAACTTTCATAACTGGTTCTGGTGGATTGCGATTAAACCATGTGTCTTACAAGTCAGTGTCTCTCTACTCTTCTGGTACTGTATGGATAAATGTTGGCACACCCAAGCTTTGTATTATTAGGTGAGGTTGATTGCATTTGTGCTTTATGATTTGAGACTGTTGTCCATTCATTTAATGTACTTTATGTGTCCAAAAAGTGTTTGTATTTTGTGAAAGAGAGGTCTTCATGCTTTTATTGCTTTCTGGGGTTATTTATAACAGAAATTGTGTAAGTTTTTGGAACCAAATAAGGCATTGTGCATTGAACATGGATTCTGATGTTTGTAATTTTAATGTTTACGGTGGTTAATCATGAACACTGAGATTCTGATGTGTTTATATGTCTCTCACCCTTGTGGCTTTGGAAAGGGTTGTTCTGTTTTGTGATTTCTCATATTGGGCTGTATACACATCTACCCTTCACATGGTTCTGTTTGACCATCTTTGCAGCTTGTCAGTGTAACCATTTTGCATCATACACATGATCTGTTTCCTGTCAGACTTGGAAATAATCATTCTTGATGATAGATGCAGCATCCATGCACAAGAAAACATTGTGTCACAGCACAAAAGGCCACAATCTGAAGTCGAGCATTTGTGCACTGTTGCTCTGCCAGATAATCATTTCGAAGATAAGAAGGTGTGCTTGTTACCAGAGTCACAGTTTTTATGTCTTACCTGTACAGAGTTCTTGAGACAAGGAATGAGTTTTAACTTGAACTATAAATGGGAATAATTATATATCAAAGTAACTTATTTGTTTGTGTAATTAATCTGTTACTCCATCTTGGCTGTAATGTGGGAAATGCAAGAAATAGGAAGGATGTAAGTCTAGTGGATGAGAGTAAAGTGAGCAATGATAAAAGCACAAGGAGAGTAGCTACAGATCGGATAGAAAATTAAAATCAGAGATTAATACGGAATTTTAGCCTAGATACTGAATATTGCCAGAATCTACTGTGCCTAGCCCAAACATATTCTCACAAAAGTGTAGATTTTGAGCTTTTGTGAATAAAGAAGGGTTCATGATCAAAAGGTATGCAGAATATTGTACCCACAGGAGAAATGTGTGTGACATTTCATTCAGTATGACAAACAGTATATTTGTGCCAAATGACATGGTGTCACATCCAAGAGGGTAGTTTAATTACAGATAAAACAGTGGTGAAATTAGTACAGACTTAACCACCAAAGTTAAAATAATTTACAAAATATTATTTGAAATTTTCTCATCAGTGGCAAACATAAATGATATTCATGAAGATACTGTCAGTTTTAGGCAAAATTATTACACTGAGCATAGTGTTACCAAATTTAAAAATTTAATTCAAGAAATATGTTTATTATTCAGTTGTTATTTTTATGTATGGTTTATTAAAGCAGTTTTAGTGGTCTTGTATTACAAAAGATCAAGAGGTATCAAATTAGTGAAGGGATGCTAATGCATAATGAGATTATGTGTGATTTTTGTGTGTGCATTGTAATCAGGTTTAGTAACAATTACATTTCAGGAGGCTGGTTATAAGTAAGAAGCATATACATCACTTTTGTATGGAAGCCATTTAAAAAAAACATAGAAGGGGTAGGACGGTATTACATAAAGTGATATTTAAGAAATATGAGGATGTGAACTGGATTCTGCTGTCTCTTGATAGGATACCATGTGTATCTTTAATACTAGTGGTGTTCATTCTTTGGGGTCTCTTCTAAGTTAATTATACACACACACACATCATATTCAAAACTTTGTATGGCAAGTATCGAAGTTAATTTTTTTAAAAGTTTTTTGCATCATGCATTGTAATATAATCCAATAAAATGCACAGTTCCTAGATTAATATTTTAATTTTTAGTTTGCTGAAGAGGGACCCTTGGGTTCGAAACATGTGAATACATCAAAAACTTAAAATATTAATTTACGACATGTGCATTTTGTTGGTTTATATTGTGTAATTATATAAGTCACATTCTGTACCAGTTAAGTACCCCTATGGAGCAGAGTCATTCTTGAGAAACTGATAGTTTCCTCTCTTAGTTAAGAAATTCCCTGCATTTTTTGGTACCTGAAAGTTCATCTGTGTTCACAAGAGCTTGTGACATGTCCTCATCCTTTGTCAGATCCATGTCCATTTTCTGTCCTTTGGGTCATGTGTCCAAATTGGAAAGCATTTTGTAATATGTTAATTTTTGTATGGTGAGGCCTCCATCCGTAAGCTGGAGGACCACTCTTGTCACCTGTGTGTGACTGCTTATTAAATGTATTCGCAGCTGCCGTTCATATTGGTAGGTTGCATCCTCCTGCAACCCGAGGACAAGCCATGCCTTTGTCACAAACCCACTTATCGTGGATTTAGCTACAGTTCATATACCTTAATGAGGTGCATTAGTGAATACTGTCCCATGTGGATGAAAACAGCAGGTCATATAACTTCATTATACACCTGCATTATTAAATGGTAATAAAATCTATTCAGATGATATTGATTTATGTTTTGTGTATAAGTTGATGCCAGCTGAAGATCATGTGCATGTACATTGTTATGTGCATATGTGCTAAACAAAGAGCATAACAGATCTATACAGAATTGCAGTTCATGACATGCATAGACAACTCCTGAGAAGGTTATTGTTGGACAGAAGTGTGGACCCTATCAAAATATATCAAGTGTACACCTGAAAGTAAGCTGTGTGATTACTATGGAAATCTATGATAATTTAAGATCGCTCATAATAGTTATAATCTAATATCACTTACTACATTGTCTCAGTTGGTTGAACAAAGCCTAAGAAGTCAATGGGTAGGATGCATGCAAAGTAATACATCAACAGAATAACAGAATTATAATTTAAAATGCACTTTGCTACATCATTACTTCAGCTACATCAACAAAGCCTAAGAAATCACTTGGTGGGACACTGGCATAATGTATCATGTAAGAGTGAGCAGAAGCCATTTAAGGCTGAGATGTAACTGTAGTCCTTTTCTCCTATTGTGAGACTAGTATAATGCCCATTGAAATTTAAACAGGAAGATGTGAAAATCTGTGTCTCTAGCTATGACTTCTGGAGACAACTCTTCCATTGATACACTGATATACGTTATAGCCTAGAGGTATGGTATGAAATTACATTTGAATTTGTGAAAGGTGGTTTCATAAAGTAAGTGGTGGTGCTGGCTAGACAGTACTCTTTATCAGCAAATTTTATTTTCCAGGTGGTTTGTAGTGATATTGGTTAAGCAAATATAATGAGCTTATCAAAAAGCGATGTTTTAATATTCTGTGGTGGTGCTAACAATGTTGGAAAGAACAACTCTTCAAAGGCCGTACAACATATCATGAACTTCATCAAAAACAATAATCACGCTAATATCATTTTAGTAACTGTTCCTCCTAGGTATGATTTAATGCAGTCTTCATGTGTGAACAGTGAAATTAAATTATTTAATAGAAAGCTAAAGAAAATGGTAAAAGTATATCAACATATGTCAGTGATAAAAATGGATAATAACAGGAAACTTTTCGCATTCATGGTTTACACCTGAATGGTCAAGGGAAGGAAGTGCTTTCTAAACTAATAGTCTCTCACACATATACAATGTTGGAACGGAAAATAGACCCCTGAATAATTTTAAACTGGAAATAATATAAAACCTAACAGCTCCACTAAACCAGGTAAAAGTTATAAATGGAAAATCTGCTAGACCAAGGAAGACTCCTTCAACAAAATCTGATTATTTTTTATGTTAAACAAGGACCTTGGTATAGGAGATAACTCCCTGATAAATGGTTCTCTTAAGGTTATGAGATCTCTTAGAATACAAAAAGATAATCCGAAATGCAAGAACCAAGGTCCCAATAGTTTAAGGTGGCAGCCTCAAGCAAGTGATGATCCTCTGTCAAATTCATATAAGACAGAGTTTTACAGTCTTTCACCAGAATGTTTGGGGACTGTTGAACAAATGAAAAGAATTAATAAGTTTCTTGTCTCCAGACTTTCCCCAGATACTTTGTTTAACTGAGCATCATCCCAAACACAATGAAATTGATTTCATATATATGGATCAATATAAACTTGGCATTAAATTTTGCAGGGAATCTCTCAAGAATGGTGGAGTTAGTATTTTTGTGCATGATACCTTTCAGTGTACAAATATTATCTAGATGACTCTTGTAAGGAACAAGACACTGAAGTATGTGCAGGTAGGATTCACTTATCATCCTTAAATATTTGCAATATATCTATCTGTAGATCACCAATGGGAAATTTTTTACACACCTTAGACTCCATTCTCAATTTTTTACACAACAACACAATTGAGATTATTACTTGCGGTGACTTTAATATAAATTGCCTTAATGACATTGACCCCCCCCCCCCAAAAAAAAACAAAAAAAAAAACTTTTTATTCATTTTTATTCACTTTCTGTTAGATCTTTACAGATATGGAAACTCACAATAATACATAAAAGTGTGCACTGCATTGTCATAACACAATTAATAATTGAAATACAAGTAAGACAAGCAAGAAGGTAATGAATAATGAGAATAAGTTACACACAATCAATTGTAAACTCAATACCTACTTCGTAACAGTAGCTATCAAAATAACTAGTAACATTAAAAATGATAAAACTTTATTATATTGTTACAATCCTATACATTGTCTTCATAAAAACTTTAAGCTCCCCTGTTCAAACATGAAACTAAAATATACAACACCTAAAGAAATTGAAAAAATTATCAAATCACTAAAATCCAAAAACTCTCATGCATATGATGGGACTCCTATGAAAATTCTAAAAGTAAGTACACCTTTCATCACATCTCCTCTAACATACGTATGTAACAAATAACATTCGTCAGGTATTTTTCCCCTCCAATTAAAATTTTCTGAAATAAAGCCCTTAACATTAGAAAGGAAACAGAATGGATATAACCAATATTAGACTTACCTCTTTCCTTATATCCTTTTCAAAGATTCTGGAAAAAGTTACGTATACAAGATTGTAGCAACACATCAACCAAAATTATATATTAGCCACCCAACAATATGGCTTCAGAAATAATTCCTCAGCTGAAAAAGCCTCCTTCAAACTAGTAAATGAAATATTACAAGCACTTAATAATAAATTAACAGTTGGTGGAATATTTTGAGACTTACAAAAATCATTCATCTCTTTAAATCATGATGTATCATTGTCTAAATGTGAATTTTATGGATTCAGGGGCAAAACCAATGCACTGATAAGATCATACCTCAGGCATACGTATCAGAGAGTACTAATAAAAAAACAGCTCTTCTAATAATACTACTTTTTCAGAATGGGGCAAAATAAAACATGGTGTTCCTCAAGGTTCAATACTTGGGGCTATGTTCTTCCTGATCTACATAAATGATCTTCCGAATATAACAGATGACCCATCGAAACCAGTTCTATTTGCAGATGACACAAGCATAATATTACAAACCCTAGTCCCTCAAAATTTAAAGAAGATACTAACAATATAATTGATAATATAAAAGACTGGTTCAGAGGTAACTCATTATTAAATTTTGATAGAAACTACTTTTTACAATTTAGGCTTAAAAATAGTCATGAAATTAATATAAAAATAAGTTTTGACAATAAACTGATTAAGAGACTAAAAATACAAAATTTCTTGGATTAGATATAGATAGTTCCTTGTCATGGAAAAACCATATTGAACAAGTGATGTTCAATCTCAGCAGAGCATGCTATGCAATTAGGTATGTCAAACATTTTATGTCCCACAATACACTAAAGAAAATTTACTTTTCATGTTTTCATTCCATCCTATTGTGTGGTATAATTTTCTGGGGTAATTCTGCATACAGCTCTAATATTTTTAAAATTCAAAAAAGGATAATTAGAATAATTATGAATGCCAGAAATAGAAATTCTTGTAGTCAGTTATACAAGAATCCAAAAATTCTACAACTAAAATCACAATATACTTTTTCCCTTTTATTATTTGTTGCCAAAAATAGAGATTTATATGAATCAAATTCAGAATTCCATATTATTAGCACCAGATTTAGTACTGACTTAATATTCCAACTACAAACTTAACAGCTTTCCAAAAAGGTCCCTTTTATTTTGGAATCAAAGTTTTTAATCACCTTCCTACTAGCATAAAAAATACATCTCATGACATAAACCAATTCACATCCGTTTTAAAAAGTTTCCCTATAAATTCATTTTACTCATTGGAGAAATATTTTACTTGGAATTCAAATAGATATCTTGGCTCAGTGTAATAATTTTAAAAGTAAACATCTATGTATTCTTACGTGTAATATAACTCAATACCATTCTATATTATTACTTTTAATTTTAATTCTTAACTCTTAGGTATATTTACATAAATATGCATATAGATAGATGTAGTGACAAATTCCACTTCCAATTGGTCTTTGAATTTTTGTATTGTTATTATATTATATTGGGTGGATGTCCATAAATTTGTTGTAATATATAAACAGTAATCTGTAATTGATGTGTCCATTGTTATGTGTGTGACTGAATGGATGAACAAATAAACCAAACCAAAGTCATCAACACACATGTAAATAGATAGGAAGGATTATCAGGGCCACCTTCATGTAGCACAAAGCATCATTAATCTGTTCCTTATGTTTGGGGGGTGCCAGTCCAAATTTCACTTAGGATCCACTGTTCTAAAGTTCTGCCCTTGGTACTGATACACGAGGTAAATGGTACTAGTGTAGTACTGGGTTCCTCCATATTTGTATGAAGAATTATTTACTGTGTCATGCATAGGTTATGTTGCACAGACAACAGAAGGTTATGAAGAGCGAGTGACACATTCTAAGGCATCTTCACAAGGATATACGAAGGAAAATCAGAAATATTGGTGTCGCTGATCGCCAGACAATAGACAAAGCCCGAGAGCTACGTAGATCTTAATATAACATACATAATCCCGTGGTACTAAAATAAAAACTATATTTAGGAAGGAAACTACTTTCTTGGGTATGTCTGTTATACTTCAGATCCAAATCTTTGCTTTCGGTGTTGTATTTAAAAATGTATACTATAATTTCTTCGCTTGCAAACTTTACATTCTCTGAATGGCACATTGTGATATATATATATATATATATATATATATATATATATGTGTGTGTGTGTGTGTGAGAAAGACCAACAAGATGCACACTTTTTCTCATTAATTTATTCCAATTAAACTATCCTCTACATTTTTTGAACAAATAAATGTTCATCATCAGGAGATCATTTCTGTACATGCAGCATACAGTATTTTACCAGCCATCTATGGGGTGCCTCGCCGCTATCACATTTACAATATAATATTGCAACTGTAGCTTGTACATGGTATACACCATGTTCAAGGTAAAATGAGGAAAAACTTGTGATGATAGTGCCTGTATTTATAAAACCTTAGTGGCGCAGAGGTATTAATTAATAAAGAAGACCACACTTTTTGTGTTATTATCTCCCAAACTGTTCAACTTCTTATATAGGTGCGCTTTCTTACAACAGTGTGAACCAATTTAAGATGTTTTTGTTATACTGATGTAAATGAACCTAATGGATGTACTATCAAAGTGTGGCAGATTCATCTTGAAATGCTGTACAAGCAAGAATGTATACTTTGATAATTCCTGATTAAATATTTGTTGAACATCCAAAGTGAAGTACACGGAAAAGATGGAACAATTCAAACCACAGCATGTTAAACGTACAGAAATAGAGAGGGACTTGTGTTATTGCAATGTGATGTATGCTCTCTTCCCGGTTATGTCCATTATTTAACTACAAAACTATGAAAGATTTGTGGAAGAGATGAGGAGACTTCTGGCACTTGAATAGTAGTCATCATTACTACCATCTGAGCTACTGTTGGGACAGTAACATTGCCAAGACCACTTACTGTCTATAGAAAAGGCGCTCGTTTTCCATCTACTATAACTGAAACTTAAATGACTGGCTTCCAACACCAGATGACAGAAAGCTGACTCCTGCCGTGTTGTACATGCATTCAGAACGATTAAGCTTTGAATGATTACCGGCTCTTGCCGTAGTGTAAATGAGGTCTCCGCTCTTTTGGGATATTATGTAGAGTTAATAGGTATGAACGTTGCACAACATCCAGAACTGCGAACGCGTCACGTACCTTTGACTCTGTAAGATTAAGTTTTGTGAGAACAGCCCTCTTGTTAGTAGTATCCCTACAATGTTGTGTGAAATGTTGCTGTTGTATATTGCGGTCACAAAGTCCCTATGCATGCTCGTTAGAAGCATGTGTATGCTCGCCTGTTTTCTTAGCATAAATTTTAATTTTTCCTCATGTTCTATTCATCTGTTAAGTCTGGACTTCAAAGAGGTCACACAATATCATATCCACGTCCAATCCATCGTCCACTGAATTTGCCATTAAAATACTCCCTTAAATGGGACAACATAACATGCTACTTGATCGCCTTCTTGCAAAATAGCCACTGCCTCGAGACGTCTGTGACAGCTAGGGAAAGGTATGTAGTCAAACACAACTAGTGGATGACACACTTCCTAGGTCTGTGACATAGATTATAACTCTTTGACGAAGTTGTGAAAATAACACGCCTGGAGCTTGCTCAAATATGCAGTGTTATGGACACTAGTCTCGAAAAAAAATATTCAGAGGACACAGTCTAATGCATAGGAACCTTATCACCACCTTGTATACAACAGTGGTAAATTATTTTGTGCCGTTATCATATAATTTCATTGTAGTTTCTTTGCCAGTAAATATCGTGCAGGTCACTTCTGTCATCCGTGCCTATACTCTATTTTTCGTTGGCGCGTCTCTGGTTTAATACGAAGCTAGTCGTTAGAATGTCTGACAAGGTTCGTTGCTGTTTTGTGTTTTCATGTATACTTTGGACCGAGCGGGTTGTATAGTTATTAACAGTTTGTATTTCAAAACAATAATACCACTTATTATTATATGTGAACATTGCGTCATAGAATTGCTGTACAATTTGTTTCATTTTTGTGTTGTAGTTCAGTGTTGATGTGAAAACCGGTGAAGGAGGCTCTTTTCTTTTACATAAGCAAAAACGTAGACGACACTGGGTAATTGTGTGGCAGTTGTATAGCTGAGCCGAGTAGCACCATTAATGTAAGAGCTGTATCCGTGTGACTGTAATGGGTATTATTTACGGGATTTTTACAGGATACTATTCAAAGTTTAACTTCAATTACAGTTGTAAAACCTGATCATTTCTTAAATTTAGCATGATCTTTTACATTTTTTCTCAGTTGCATTGAGAAATTTAGGGACTCTTAATATATTATTGCGACATTAATTGCCAATTCTTTTCATAAGGAGACACGAACTTGGTCATTTGATGTGCAACAATGGTTTTGGAGGTTTGAGGTAGTTAATCAGTACATGTGCCAAGTTTTCATAGGTGATCGCATCATCACGAAAGTACATTAGTGGATCATATGCTAAGATAGTTCAGTGATTAAAAGTTATTATTACCTTGTACACAAATCTGGTTCTTTAGGTGTTAGGTATTTATTAACATTCAAGTTCACATTTTGGCAGTCATGCAGTCATCTTTAGGCCTTTCAAAATGTGAAAAATGTGAACTGGTTTTCAGCTACATAGATTGGTGTTATGCGATTGAGATCTGAATGTTACATAAGCCACATAAATGCGCTTTCCCACAAACACACACACACACATGCACATGCACATGTATGTAATATATGAATTCCTGTTAAAATAAGTTGAAGGATTAAAAATTAAGTAAAGTTTCCCAAGGAGTAATTTGGCTTATGATGGCGCACATTGAATAGAATGATAAATGGGATGCAAAACA
>Ga0136643_10004331_pt1 | contig 19527 bp, 19 predicted proteins | sample TergutLab28metaG_FD_96883 | JGI IMG/M metagenome (GOLD analysis project Ga0136643, IMG submission 96883) | Labiotermes labralis P1 segment gut microbial communities from Petit-Saut dam, French Guiana - Lab288 P1 (version 3) (version 3) | ecosystem: Host-associated > Arthropoda: Insects >...
ATTTGTTAGTTTAAATTAAAGGTGTAATAAAAGCACATATGCATACGTGACATTGCGGTCCCTCGGCACGGTATCGTGACCGGTGCGATGCCGGGGAACGCTACCGATGCCTATGCGTTCCCTGGGCAAGGTAAATTTGCCGTTGGGGTACCTGAGCACGGTAACGGTACCGGTGGGTTCCCTGGGCACGGTACCGGTATCGGTGCGGTCCCTGGGCACGGTAACGTTGCCGTTGGGGTCCCTGTGCACGGTACAGAAAAGGTGGATTCCCTGTGCACGCTACCGGTGCCGTTGCGATCCCTGGGCACGGTACCGGTACTGGTGCTGTCCCTGGGCACGGTACCGGTGCCGATTCGGTCCGTGGGAACGGTAACGTTACCGGTGCGGTACCTGGGCACGGTACCGGTGCCGTTGCTTTCACTGAGCACGGTAACGGTACAGGTGCGGTCCCTGTGCACGGTACCGGTGCCGTTGCGTTTCCTGGGCACGGTACCGGTACCGGTGCTTTCCCTGAGCACGGTACCATTGCCGTTGCGGTCCCACGGAACGGTACCGGTGACCTTGCGATCCCTGCGCAGGTTACCAGTATCGGTGCGTTCACTGTGCACGTTACCGGTGCCGTCGCGGTCCCTGGCCACGGTACTGTTACCGGTGCGCTTCCTGGGAACGGTACCCGATCCGTTGCGATCCCTGGGCATGTTACCGGTGCCGTTGCGAACCCTGGGGAAGGTAACTTGACCGGTGCAGTCTTTTGGCAAGGTACCGGTGCCGTTGCGATCCCTGGTCCCGGTACATGGACCGGTGCTTTCCCTGGGCACGTTACCGGTGCCATTGCGGTCCCTGAGTCCGTTACCGGTTCCGGTGCGTTCCCTGGAACCGGTACCGATGCCGTTGCGATCCCTGTGCACGGAAACGGTGCGGGTGCAGTCCCTGAGCATGGTACCGGTGCTGATGCTGTCCCTGTGCACGGTACCGATGCCGTTGCGGCCCCTGGTGAAAGTACCGGTACCGGTGCGGTACGTGGGCACGGTACCGGTGCGGGCTCTAGGCAAGGTAACGATGCCGTTGCTTTTCCTGTGCACGTTACCGGTGACGTTGCGTTCCCCATGCACGGTACCGGGGCGGTTGCGGTCCCTGCGCACGGTACCGGTGCTGTTTCGGTCCCTGTGCACGGTACCGGTGCTGTTGCGGTCCCTGTGCACGTTACTGTTACCGTTGCGTTCCCTATGCACGGTACCGAAACTGTTGCGTTCCCTGTACACGGTACCGTTACAAGTGCGTTCCCTGTGCACTCTACCGGTAACATTGCGTTCCCTGTGCACGGTAGCGGTGCCGTTGGGATCCCCGTGCACGGTTCCGGTGTTGTTGCGTTCCCTGTGCACGTTACTGGTACCGGTGCGTTCCCTGTGCACTGTACCGTTGCCGCTGCGGTCTCTGGGCACAGAATCTTTACCGGCGCTGTCCCTGGGCACGGTACCGTTCCCGTTGCGGTCCCTGGGCACGGTACCAGTACCATTGCGTTCCCTGTGTACGGTATAGGAAACGTTGCGGTACCTGGCACCCATTCCGTTACCGTTGCGTTCCCCGTGCTCGGTTCCGGGGCCTTTGCGTTGCCCGGGCACTCTACCGGTAATATTGCGTTACCTGTGCACGGTACCGGAGTTGTTGTGTTCCCTGTGCACGTTACCGGTACCGGTGCGTTCCCTTGTCACAGTACCGGTGCCTTTGCACTCCCTGGGCACGGAAGCGTTACTGGTGCGCTCCCTGGGCACGATACCGGTGCCGTTGCGTTCCCTGGGAACGCTACCGTTATCGGTGCGATCCCAGGGCACGGTACCGGTGCCCTTGCGCTCCCTGTGGAATGTACCGATGCCGCTGCGATCACTGGGTACGGTAACGTTTCCGTTACGTTCCCTGGGCACGGTACCGGTGCCATTGCAGTCCCTGGGCACGGTAACAAACGTTGCGGTCCCTGGGCACGATATCGGTACCTGTGCGGTCCCTGGGCACGGTACAGGTGACGCTGCGTTCCCTGGGCACGGTACCGTTATGGTTGCTTTCCCTGGGCACGGTGCCGTTGCCGCTGCGGTCCCTGGGCACGGTAACTTTACCGTTGCGTTCACTGGGAACGGTAATGTCGCTGCGGTAGGTGGCACGGTACCGGTACCGTCCCTGTGCACGGTACCAGTGACGTTAAGTGTCCCTGGGCACGGTATCGTAGCTGTCCCTGTGTGCGGTACCGGTGCCGTTAAGGGTCCATAGTTACGGTAAAGTTATCAGAGCGTTATTTGTGCAAAGTATCGTTACGGTTAATGGTCCCTGGGCACGTTTACTTTACCGTTGAATTCCCTCTGCACTGAACCTGTGCCGTTGCGTTCCCTGCGAACGGTACCAGTACCGGAGAGATCCCTGTGCATGTTAAAGTTTCCGTTGCGTTCCCTGGGCACGGTACCGGTAACGGTGCATTCCCTGGGCACTGTACCGAGGCCGTTGCGTTCCCTGGACACGGTACCGGTACCGTTGCGCTCTCTGTGCACGGTATCGGTTCCGTTGCGATTCCTGGGCACGGTACCGGTGCCGTTTCGTTCCTGAGCACGGTACGTTTGAGTTCCATGTGGCGGTACCGGTTCTGTTGCGTTCCCTGGGCCCAGTACCGTTACCGGGGTTTTCCATGTGCACGTTACCGATGCTTTTGCTGTCCCAAGGCACGGTACCGAAATCGATTCGGTCCCTGTGCACGTTACCGTTGTTCCTGCGTTTCCTGTGCACGGTACCGGTGCCGGAGCGGGGCGTATGCACGGTACCGGTGCTGCCTCCTTCCCTGGGCACGGTACCGTTGCCGGTGCGGTCGCTGTGCAGGGTACAGGTGCTGCTGCGGTCCCTGGGCACGGTACCGCTGCCGGTGCAGTCCCTGTGCACGTTACCGATGCTGCTGCAATCCCTAGGCACGTTACCGGTGCCGGTGCCGTTCCTGTGCACGGTAACGATGTTGCTGCGATCCCTGGGCACGGTACCGGTGCCGCTGCTCTCCCTGGGCACGGTATCGGAGCCGCTGCTGTCCCCGGGCACGTTATCGCTACCGGTGCGTTCGCTGTTCACTCTACCGGTGCCGCTGCCTTCCTTGGTCACGGTACCGTTACTAGTGCTGTTCCTGTGCCCGGTACCGGTGCCGCTGCGATCTCTGGGCACAGTATCGGTACCGGTGCGTTCCCTGGGAACGGTGCCGTTGCCGCTGGGCTCCCTGGGCAAGGTACCGGTTACTGTATGTTCATTGTGCACGGTGCCTATGCCTTTGCGGTCTCTGGGCACCGTAACGGTAACGGTGCGTTCCCTGGGCACCGTACAGGTGCCGGTACCTTCCTTGGGAACTGTACCATTACCGGTGCGGTCCCTGGTTACGGTAACGGCGTAGCTGAGTTCCCTCGACACGGTATATTTACCGGTGCGATTTCTGTGCACTCTACCGGTGCCTCTGCGCTCCCTGGGCACGGTACCGGCACCGGTTGGGTCCCTGTTCACGGTACCGATACCGTTGCGGTCCCTGGCCGCTGTTCCGTTACCGGTGAGATCCCTGTGAACGGTACAGGTGCCGCTGCGACCCCTGTGCACGGTACCGGTGCCATTGCTGTCCCTGGGCGGGGTACGGTTGGCCTTGTGGTCTCTGTGCACTTTCGCTGAGCATGGTAAAGTTGCCGCTGCGGTCCCTTGGCATTGTATCGTTAACGGTGCGATCCCTGGGCACGGTACGGTTGGCCTTGTGGTCTCTGTGCACTGTACTAGTATCGGTGCCTTTCCTGTTCACGGTACCGGTGCCGTTGGTGTCCCTTGGTACGGTACCGGTGCTCTCCCTGGGCACGTTATCATTGCCATTGCGGTCCTTGGTGACGGTATCGTTGCAGTTGCGTTCCTTGGCCACGTTACCGGTACCAGTGCTGTCCGTGGGCACGGTACCGGTGCTGTTGTTTTCCCTAGTCACGGTATCGTTACCGGTGCGTTCCCTGTGCTCGGTACCGATGCCGTTGCGTTCCCTGTGCACTGTCCCGGGGCTGTTGCGTTCCCTGTGCACTGAAACGGTAACTTTTCGATCCCTGTGCACGGTAACGGTTCTGTTGCGGTCCCTGTGCACGCTACCGGTGCCATGGCGGTCCCAGTTTACTCTACCTGTACCATTTGGTTTCCTGTGCACGATACCGGTACCGTTAGATCCCTTCGCACGGTACAGTTACCGGTGCGTTCCCTGTGCAGGGAACCGGAGCAGCTGCGGTCCCTGGGCACCCTAATGTTACGTGTGCGGTCCCTGGGCACTGTATCGGTGCCGGTGCTGTCCCTGTGCTCAGTACCGGTTACGGTGCGGTCCCTGTGCTCGGTATCGGTGCCGTTGCTTTCCCTCCGCACTGTACCGGTACCGATGCGGTCCCAGGGCACAGTACCGTTTCCGTTGCGTTCCCTGGGCACTACCGGTAGCGGTTCTGTCCCTGTTCACGGTACAGTTGCCATTGCGTTCCCTGTGCACTGTTCCGTTACCGGTACGTTTCCTGTGCACAGTACCTGTGCCTTTGAGGTCGCTGGGCCTGCTACCGGTACCTCTTCTGTCCCGGGGCACGATACCATTGCCGTTTTCGTCCCTGCGCACGTTACCGTTACCGGTACGGTCCCTGGGCGCGGTGCCGTTTCCGTTATATTCCCTGGGCACGGTACCGTTCCCTGTTGTCGGTACAGGTACCTCTGCGTTCGCTGGACCCCGTACCGGTACCATTGCGTTTCCTGTGCACGGTACCGGTGCCGCTGAGTTCCCTGGGCAAGTTGCGGGTACCGGTGCGGTCCCTGGGAACGTTACCGGTTCCGTTGGGCTCCCTGGGCAATTTACCAGTACCGGTGCGGTCCTTGTACACGGGACCGGTGACTCTGCGATCTCTAGGCACCGTAACGGTAACGGCGCGGTCCCTGGTCACGGTATCGGTGTCGCTGCGATCCCTGGACATGGTACCGGTAACGGTGCGATTTCTGTGCACGGTACCGGTGCATCTGCGCTCCGTGGGCACGGTACCATTACCGGTGCGGTCCGTGGTCACGGTAACGGTACCGCTGCGGTCTCTGCGCACGGTTCCGCTACCAGTAAGTTCCCTGTGAATGGTACCGGTGCCGCTGCGGCCCCTGTGGACGGTACCGATACCGGTGTGGGCACTGCACTGTACCGGTGTCGTTGAGGTTCCTGGGAACGGTACCGGTACAGGTGCGTTCCTTGAGCACGGTACCAGTGCCATTGCAGTCCCTGGGCATGCGGTCCCTGGATTTTGTACCGTGACAGGTGGAATCCCTGGGCACGATACAGCTGCACTTGTAGTCCGTGTGCACAATGCCGGTATCGGTGCGTTCCCTGTGCATGGTACCGGTGTCTTTGGGTTCCCTTGGTAATTTACCAGTACCGGTGCTCTTGCTGGGCACGGTACCGGTGCCATTGCGGTCCCTGGATGTTGAACCGTTGCCGTTGGGTTCCCTGGCCATGGTACCGGTATCAGTGCCGTCCCTGGGCACGGTACCGGGGCCGTTGCATTCCCTAGTCTTGTTACCGTTATAGGTCCGTTCCCTGGGCACGGTACCGTTGCTTTGCGGTCTCTGTGCAGAATACCAGTACCTTTACGTTCCCAGAGAACGTTACTGTTGCCATTTAGGTGCCTGTTCACGGTATCTGTATCGGTGCGTTCCCTGTGCACGGTACCATTATCGTTGATGTCCCTGGGTACGGTACCGTTACCGTTGCGTTTCCTGGCAATGGTATCGGTATCAGTGCCTTCCCTGGGCCCTTTAACGTTGCCGTTGCGTTCACTGAGCACGGTACCGTTGTCGTTGCTGTCCCTGGGCACGATAATGGTGCCGTTGTGTTCCGTGGCACGGTACATGTAACGGTGCAGTCCCTGGGCTCGGTAAAGTTGCCGTTTCGGTCCGTGGGCTTAGTACCGTTACTGGTGCGTCCCATGGGCACAGTACCGATGCCTTTGTGGTCCCTGTGCACGTTACCAGTACCGTTGCGATCCCTGGGAACGGTACCGGTACCGGTGATCTACCTGGGCACGGAATTGTTGCCGTTGCGTTCCCTGGGTACGTTAGCTTTACTGTTGCGTACACAGGACACAGTACCAGTGCCGTTGGGTTCCCTGGACACGGTACCGTTACCGGTGTAGTCCCTGGGCCCGTTACCAGTCCCGTTGCGTTCCCCAATCACGGTACCGTTACCGGTGAGTTCCCTGTGCACGGTACGGGTGCTTTGCGTTCCCTGGACACAGTACCGGTTCCGCTACGTTCCCACTGAAATTTACCAGTGCCTTTGATTTCCCTGTGCAGGGTATTCCTACCTGTGCGTTCCCTGTGGATGGTACCGGTGCCGTTGACGTCCCTGGGTACGGTACAGTTGCCGTTGCGTTCCCTGGTCACGTAATCGGTACCGGCGCCGTCCCTGGGCACGTTACCGTTGCAGTTGCGGTCCCTTGGCACGGTACCGGTGCCATTGTAGTCCCTGGGCACGGTACCGTGACCGGTGCGTTCCTTGGGCACGGACACGTTACCGTTGCGGTCCCTGGCACGGTACCGTAACCGGCGCTTTCCCTGCGTTCGGTATCGTTGCGTTTGTGGAACCTGAGCACGATACCGGTACCGGTGCGTTCCCTGGGCACAGTATCTCTGCCGTTGGAAACCCTGGCTAATTACCGGTATCGGTGCGTTCCCTGGGCACTGTACCGGTTCTGTTGCGTTCCCTGGTTACTGTAGCATTACTGGTGCGATCCTTGGGCACGGTACCATTGCCCTTGCGGTCCCTGTGCACGATAGCATTATCGATGTTTATTCTGTGCACGTAACCGGTGCCGTTGTGGACCCTGGTTACGGTAACTGTAAATGTGCTGTCCCTGGGCACGGTACAGGTGCAGTTGCGACCCTAGGGCACGGTACCGATGTGGTCCCTGGGAGGGGTACCGGTGCCGTTGCGTCTCTCGGCACGTTGCCGGTGTCGTTACGGTCCAGCGGCACAGGAACGTTACCGTAGGAGTTCCAGGGCAAGGTTACCTTGCCCTTAAGTTCCCTGTGCACGGTAGAGGTACAATTTCGTTCCCTGTGCACGGTAACGGTAGCATTGCGGTCCCTGTGCACGGTACCGTTGACGCTGTCTTCTCTGGGCACGGTACCGGTGCGTTTGTTGGGGACGATACCTTGACGCTGCGGTCCCTGGGCAAGTTACCGGTACCGGTGCGGTCCCTGTGCACAGTACCGGTGCCGCTGCGTTACCTGGGCGCGGTAACGGTACCGGTGCGTTCCTTGGGCACGGTACCGGTTCCGTTACGTTCCTTGTGCACGGTACCGTTACCGGTGTGGTCCCTGGTCACGATATCAGTCTCGCTGCGTTCTCTGGGCACGCTACCGGTAACGGAGCGTAACCTGTGCACTCTACCGTACACTCTGCGGTCCGTGAGCACGGTACATTTACCGGTGCGGTCCCAGTGCACGGTACCAATGCTACTGTGTTCCCTGGGGCGGTTCTGTTATTGGTGCGGTCCCTGTGCACGGTACCGGTGCCGCTTCGTTCCCTGGGCACGGTAAATATACCGTGTATTCCCTGGTTAAAGTACCGATTCCTTTGCGGTCCCTGGGCACGGTGCCGTTTGCCGTTACGGTCTCTGGGAACGTTACTCGTACCTGTCCGGTCCCTGGGCACCGTACAATTGCCGCTGCAGTCCCTGGGCACAGTAACGGTACCATTGCGTTCCCTGGGCTCCGTACCGTTGCCGTTGCGTTCCCTGTGCACGGTCCTGGAGCTTTTGCGGTCCCTGTGCACGGTACCGGTACCGTTTCGGTCCGTGTGCACGGTAACGGTACCTTTGCGGTCTCTGTGCGCGGTACCGGTGACGTAGCGGTCCCAGTGCACGGTACCGGTGTCGTTGAGTTCCTTGTGCACGGTACCGCTACCGTCACAGTCCCTGGGCACATTACCGGTGCTGCTGATTTCCCTGTGCACGGTACCGGTGCCGCTGATGTCCCTGGTCACGGTGCTCTTCTAGGACACGGTACCAGTTCTGCTGCGGTCCATGGGCACGTTACCGGTACTCGTGCAGTCCCTGGACATGGTACCGTTGTCTCTGCGGTCCCTGGGCATGTTATCGTTATCGGTGCGGTCCCAATGCACGAAACCGATGCCGTTGCGGTCCCTGGGCACGTTACCGCTAACGTTGCGTTCCCTGGGGACGTTACCTGTCATGCTGCGATCTCTCGGCACGGTAACGGTAAGGGAGCGGTCCTTTGTCATGGAACTGGTGCCGGTGCAGTCCCTGCTCACGGCACCGTTACCGCTGCGGTCTCTGGGAACGGTACCGGTACCGGTGTTGTCCCTGGGCACTTTAACGTTACCGGTGCGGTCCCTATGCACGGTACCTTTGCCGCTGCGATGTCTGGGTACATTACTGAAAACAGTGCGGTCTCTGGACACGGTACGTGTTCCGCTGGGTTCCATGTGAACGGTAACGTTACCGTTGCGTTCCCTAGGCACGGTATATGAGCCGCTGCGTTACCTGGGTACGCTACTGGTACCGGTGCGGTCCCTAGGCACAGTAGAGTTACCGTTGCGATCCCTGGGCACGGTACGGGTACCGGTTCGAGCCCTGTCCCAGGTACCAGTGCCGATGCGTTCCGAGGGCACGGTACCGGTTCCGTTGCGATGCCTATGCACAGTACAGGTGCCGCTGCGTTCCATGAGCATCATACCGGCACTGGTGCCATTTCTGTGCATGTTACCGGCGCCGTTAGGGACCCTGGGAACGGTACCGGTAGCGTTGCGTTCCATGTTCAAGATACCTGTGCCGCTAAGTGTCCCTGTGCAACGTACCGGTAAAGGTGCGGTCCCTGTGAACGGTACCGGGGCCGTTAAGGGTCACTGGTCAAGTTACCGGAAACGGTGACGTCCCTGTGAACGGTACCGGTGCCGTTTCCGTCCCTGGGCACGGTACTGGTGCCGCTGCATTCCCTGGGAACGGTAACGTTACCGGTGCGGTCCCTGGCCACGGAAGCGTTTGTACTGCGATTCCTGCGCACGTTATCCTTACCGGTGCGTTCCCTGTGCGCGGTACCGATTTTGCTGCAGTTTCTGGGCATGTTCCCGGTACCGGTGCGGTTCCTGGGCACGGCAGAGTTGCCGCTGCGTTCTCTGAGACCGGTACTTGTACCGTGAGTTCCCTCTGCACGTTACAGGTCCCGCTGAGTTCCCTGGGCATGGAAACGTTACCGGTGCTGTCCCTGGGCACGGTACCGTTGCCGCTACGTTCCTTGGACACTGTACCGTTACCGGTGTGTTCGCTGGTCACGATACCGGTGCCACTGCGGTCCCTGTGCACGTTACGGTAACGGTGCGTTTCCTGTGCCCGGCAACGTTGCCTGTGCTGTCCGTGGAAACGGTAACGGTACCATTGCGGCCCTGTACACGGTACGTGTGCCTCTGCGGTCCCTGGGCACGTTACTGATTCCAATACTAGTTCGGTCCCTGTGCACGGTAACGTTGCCGCTGCGGTCCCTGGGAGGTTAACGGTACCGTTGCGTTCCGTGGACACGCTACCGGAAAATGTATGGTCCCTGGGAACGGTACCGATAACGGTGGGTTTTCTAGGCACGATACAGGTGACGCTACGATAATTGGGAACCATACCGGTACCGGTGCGTTCTATGTGCACTGTACCGGGCCTCTTCATTCCCTCGGCACGGTACCGTCACCGGTGCGTTCCATGGGCACAGTAACGTAGCCGTTACGGTCCCTGGGCACGGTACTGGTAAGTTTGCGTTCCCTTTGCACGTTACCGGTGCCGTTGTTTTCCTTGGTCACGATACCGTTAACTTCGCGTTCCCTGTGAACAGTACCCTGCCGTTGTAGTCCCTGGGCACTGTACCGTTGCCGGCTGTGTCCCTGGGCACGGTATCGGTGCCGTTGTGATCCCTTCGCATGGTACCGGTGCATTACCTGTACATGGTACCGGTGCCGTTGCAGTCCGTGGGCTGGGTAACTTTACCGGTGCTGTTCCTCGGCAAGGCACACGTGCCGTTACCGGTAACGATGAGTTCGCTGGGCACGGAACAAGTGTATTTGCGTTCTCAGGGCTCTTTACCTGTATCAGTACGGTCCCTGTGCACGTTTGCAAGACCAGTGGGGTGCCAGGGCACGGTACCAGTGCCCTTTTTTCCCTTGCTTGGTACCGGTACCGGTGCGTTCCTTGTAAACTTTACCGGTGCTGTTGCGGTCCCTGAGAAAAGTACCGGTGCCGGTGCTGTTCCTGGGCACGATACCGGTGCCGTTGCGTTCCATGGGCAAGGGAACGTTACCTGTGCGTTCCCTGGGCTCAGGAACGGTGAAGGTGCGTTCCCTGGGCACCGTAGCGGTACCGTTGCGGTCCATGCGCACGGTACCGAATCCGTTGCAGTCCTTGGGCGATATACCGGTACCGGTGCGGTTCCTGGGCACGGTACCGGTGCCGTTGCTGTCCCTGAGAACAGTAACGGTACAGTTGCGGTCCTTGGGAACGGTACAGATTCCGTTGAGATCCCTGGGCAAGATACCAGTACCGGTGCAATCTCTGGGCACGGTACCGGTGCCGTTGCTGTTCCCGGGCACAGTACCGTTACCGGTACGGTCCCAGGGCAAGATACCGGTGCCCTTGCATTCCCTGCGTACGGTAACTCTACCGGTGCGTTCCCTGTGCACCGTACCGAGGCCGTTGATTTCCCTGGGCACGTTATCGATACCGATGCGAACCATGTGCACGGTACCGGTCCCGTTTCGATCCCTGTGCACTTTACCGTTACCGGTGCGTTCCCTGGGCACGATACCGTTGCCGCTGCGTTCCCTGGGCAATATACCGATACCGGTGTGTTCCCTGTGGACGGAACCGGTCCCTTTGCCTTCCCTGGGCACGGTAACGGTACCGGTGCTGTTCACGGTACAGTTGCCGCTGCGTTCCTTATGCGCGGTACCGTTACCGGTACGACCCTTGTTAACGATACCGATGCTGCTGCGCTCCCTGTACACGGTAAGGTACCGGTGCGTTTCCTGTGCATGGTAACGTTGTCTCTGCAGTGTCAGAGCAAGGTAGCGTTACCGGTGTAGTCCGTGTGCACGTGACCGTTGCGGCTGCGGTCCCTGGGAACGGTTCCATTACCGGTGCGTTCCTTGTACACGGTACCGGTTCCGCTGCGGTCCCTAGGCATGTTAAAGGTACCGTTGCGTTCCCTGGGCACGGTACCGGAACCGTTGAGTGCCCTGGGAACGGTACAGATACTGGCGGTCCCTGGGCACGGTACCGGTACCGCTAAATTCCCTGTTCACTGTACCGGTACCGGGTCGTTCCATGTGCAGAATACCGGGGACGCTACAGTCCCTGGGCGCGGTTACATTACCGTGGCGTTACGTTGGCACAGTACCGTTACAATTGCGGTCCCTGGGCACACTACATTAGCCGTTACGGTCCCTGGGCACGGTACCGGTACCGTTACTTTCCCTGAGCACGTTACCGGTTCCGTTGATGTCCCTGGGCACAATACCGTTACTTTTGCTTTCGTTGTGCGCGGTGCCGGTACCGTTTCTTTCCCTGGACACATTACCTCTACCGGTGCGGTCCCTGGGCAGTGTACCGGTGGCTTTGCGATCCCTTCGCACGGTACCAATAGCGGTGCGTTCCCTGTGCTGTTGCGGTTCCTGGGCACTTTACCTGTACCGGTGCTGTCCTTCGGCAAATTAACGGTGCCGTCGCTGTCCCTTGGCACGGTACCGTTACCTGTGCGTTCGCTTGGCACTGTACCGGATCCGTTGAGATCCCTTGGCACGTTACCGCTACCGGTGTGTTCGCTAGGCACGATACCGTCTGTGGGCCCTTTACCGGTACCGGTGCGGTCGCTGGGCAATTTACCGGGACCGGCCTGAGAACGGTACAGGTGCCGGTGCTTTCCATGGGAACGATACCAGTGCCGTTGCGTTCCCTGTGCAATATAACTCTACCGGTGCGTTCCCTGGGCACGGTACGGTTGCCGTTGTAGTCCGTGGGCACGTTAACTCTACCGGTTGGTTCCCTGGTCATATTACCGGTACCGTTGCGTTTCCTGTGCACGGTAACGTTTCCGTTGCGGTCCCTGGTCACCGTATCGGTGCCGTTGCGTTTCCTGTGCAATATACCGTTGCCGTTACGTTCCCTGTGTGCGTTACCGTTAACGTTGCGTTCCCTGTGCGCGGTACCGGTGCTGTTGCGGTCCCTGGGCACGGTACCGATACCGGTGCTCTCCTTGTGCACGGTACCGGTGCTTTTGCTGTCCCTGGACACGGTAAAGTTATCGGTGCGATCGCTGTCACCGGTACGGTTGCTGTTGATGTCCCAGGGCATTGTACCGTTACTCATGCGATCCCTGTACACGGTACCGGTGTTGCTGAGCTCCCTGGTCACGTTACCTTTGCCGGAGCGGTCCCTTTGCACGGTACCGGTGCTGCCTCGTTCCTTGGGCATGGTACCGCTTTAGGTGCGGTCCCTGGGCACGTTACACGTGCTTCTGCCTGCCCTGGGCATTCTAACGCTGCCGTTGCGGTCCCTATGCTCGTTGCCGGTGCTGCTGCGTTCCCTGGGCACGGTAACGTGTCTGGTGCGGTCCCTGTGCTCGGTACGGGTTTTGCTGCGTTCCCTGGCACCTTACCTGTGCCGCTGCGTTCCCTGGGCACGGTAACGATGCCGCCGCGGTCCTTGGGCACGGTACCGTTATCGGTGCGCTCCCTGTTCACGGTACCGGTACCGATTCGGTCACTGTACACGACACCTGCAACCATGCGGTTCCTGGTCTCGGTATCGGTGATGTTTCGTTCCCTGGGCACGGTACCGTTGCTTTTGCGTTCCCTGGACATGGTACCGTTATCGGCGCGACTCTGGGCACGGTATCGTTGGCGTTCCGTTCCCTGGGCACGGTAGCGGTACCCGTGTGTTGCCTGGGCACGTTATCGAGGCCGTTGGTTCTCTGGACATGGTAACGGTACCGGTGCGATAGCTGTAAAATTTACCAGTGCCTTTGCGATCCCTTGGCATGGTACCGTTACCGGTGAATACCCTGTACACGGTACCGGTGCCGTTGCGTTCCCTGTGCACGGTACCGGTGCAGTTGAGTAACCCTGTGTCCTTAACAGTACGGGCGCGTTCTCTGTGCACGGTGACGTTGACGTTGCTGTTGCGGACCCTGGGCAAGGTACCGGTACCGGTGCGGTCCCTGTGTGCAGTACCGTTACCTTTGCAGTCCCTGGGACGGTACCGTTACCATTGTATTCTCTCGGATCGTTACCGTTAACGTTGCGTTCCCTGGGCACGTTATCGTTATATTTGGGTCCCTGGTCACTTTACCAATACCGTTGCGGTCCATGGGCAAAATAACGGTACCGTTGCGGTCCCTGGGGACGGTACCATTTACGTTGCGGTTCCTGGGCATGGTAACGTTACCGGTGCGTTCCCTGATCCACGTACCAGTTCCGTTCCATTCCCTGGGCATGGTATCGGTGCCGTTGAGTTCCCTGGGAACGGTACCGGTTCCACTGCGTTCCCTGAGCACGTTACCGGTGTCGTAGCGCTCCCTGGGCACGGTACCGGTACCGGAGCGGTTCCTGGGCACATTAGCTGTGCCGTTACGATCCCTGGGCACGGTACCGTTAACTATGCGTTCCCGGTGCACGGTACCGGTGCAGTTGCGGTCCGTGCGTACGGTAAGGTTACGTTGCGTTCCCTGGGAAAGTTAAGGGTACCGGTGCGGTCCCTGGGCACGGCAGAGTTGCCGTTGTGGTCCCTTGGCACGGTAACGTTTCAGTTGCGTTCCCTGGGCAACGTAACGATGCCGTTGCGGTCCCTGGGCAAGGTATCGTTACCCATGCTGTCTCTGGGCACGGTACCGGTGCCGTTGTGTTCGCTGAGCACGGTACCGTTATCGGTGCTGTCTCTGGGCCCGGTATCGATGTCGTCGCGATCCCTGGGCACGTTACCGTTATCGGTTCGTTCCATGGGTACGGTACCGTTGCCGTTGCTTTCCCTGAGCACGTATCGTTATCGGCGCGTTCCCTGGGCACGGTACTGGTGCCGTTGTTTACCCTGGACACGTTACCGGAACCGGTGTGGTACCAGGGAACATTAGATTTGCATGTGCGGTCCCTGAGCACAGTAACCGTGACGGTGCGTTCCGTGTGCACGGCAACTCTTCCGTTGCGGTCACTGGGCAGGCACCTCAATCCGTGCGGTCCATGTGCACGGTTTCGATGCCGTTGCTGTCCCTGGGCACGGTACCGGTAGCGATACGTTCCCTGTGCACAGTACCGTTGCCATTGGGTAACCCTCGGTTACGTACCGGTAACGGTGCGTTCACTGTGCAATGCAACGGTGCCGTTGCTGTGCCTGCGCACGGTAACAGTACCGGTGCGTTGCCTGGGCGCGGGAACTTTTACGTTGTAGTCCCTGGCAACGATACCTTTACCGTTGCGGTCCCTAAGCCCGGTACCCGTACCGTTGCAGTCGATGTCACGGTAACGTTACCGTTGCGATCCCTGTGCACGGTACCGGTGCCGCTGCGTTATCGGTGCCGCTGCGGTCTCTAGGCATGGTTACTTTATCGGTGAGTTCCCTGTGCGCGGTACCAGTCCTGCTATGGTCCGTGTATTCGGTATTGTTACCGGTGCGGTCCGGGTGCATGGTACCGATGCCGTTGAGTTCCCTGGGGACGGTACCGGTATCGGTGCGTTCTGTGTGCACGGTACACGTGTCAATACGTTCCCTGGGTGTGCTAACGCCACCGGTGCTTACCTGAACACATTAACGTTTCCGTTGCGGTCCCTGGGAATTGTACCGTTACCGGTGCTTTCCATGGGTACGGTACCGGTGCCCTTGCGGTCGCTGTGCGTAGTACCTGTACCGTTGCTTTTACCTGTGCAAGGTACCGGTGCCCTGCGCACATTACTCTTACTTCTGTGTTCCCTGCGCACAATACCGGGACTGCTAAGTTCCCTGCGCACAGTACAGTCACTGATGCTGTCCCTGCGCACACAACTGGGACTGCTGCGATCCATGCGCACAATACCGTCCCTGCTGCGTTCCCTGCGCAACGTACCGGGAGTGCTGCGTTCCGTGCGCACAATACCGACGCTGCTGCGTTTCCTGTGCACATTACGTGTAATGCTGCGTTCCTTGCGCACAGTACCGGTACTGCTGCAGTCCCTGCGCAAGTACCGATACTGTTGCAGTTCCTGCGCCCTGTGCCGTCACTGCTGCGGTCCTTGCGCTCATTACCGTCTCTGTTGCCTTTCCTGCGCACCGTGGTGTGACTGCTACGTTCCCTGCGCACGGTGCCGTTACTGTTTGGCCCTGCGCATGGTGCCGGGCCTGCTGCGTTCCCTGCACATGGTGCCGGTATTGCTGCAGTTCCTGCGCACAGTGCCGGTATTGCTACTATCGCTGGGAACGGTGACGTTGCTGCTGCGTACCTGCGCACCTTGCAGGTACTGCTGCGATCCCTGGGCACTTGGACGGTACTGCTGAGGCCCCTGCACACGGTGCCGGTTCTGCTGCGGTCCCTGGGCACGGTGACGGGTTGTTGCGTTACCTACGAACGTTGCCGCTACTGCTGCGTTCAGTGGGCACGTTCGCGGTACTGCTGCGGGCCCTGCGCACGGTGCCGGTACTGCTTCGAGCCCTGTGGGCGATGCCCATACTGCTACGGTTCCAGGGCACGGTGACATTATCGCTGCGAACCATGCTCACTTTTCCGGTATTACTGCGTTCCCTGCGCGCGGTGCCGGTTCTGCTGCGGTCCCCGCGCACGGTGCCGGTACTGTTGCGGCACCTGCGAGCTTTGGCGCTAATGCTGCATTCCCTGCGCACCGTGCCGGTACCGCTACGGTCCCTGCGCGCTGTTCCGGTTCTACTGCCATCGTTGCGCACCGTGCCGGTATTGCTGCTGTCACTGCGCGAGGTGCCGTTACTTCTGCGGTCCCTGCCCACTGTGCTGGAACTGCTGCGTTCCCTGCGCGAAGTGCCGTTACTGCTACGGTCCCTGCGAAACGTGAATTTATTGCTGGGTTCACTGCGCACGGTTCCGCTAATGCTGCGGGCCCTGCGCTCTGTGCCGTTACTGCTGCGGTCCCTGCGATCAGTGCCTTTACTGCTACGTTCCCTGCGCTCGGTGTCGGTACTGATGCGGTTCCTGCGCACGGTGCTGTTACTACTGCGATCCCTGCGCACGGTCGCGGTACTGCTGCTGTCCGTGCGTACCCTGCCGGTATTGCTGAGGTACCTGCGCAGGGTGCCGGTAATGCTGAGTTCCCTGCCCACTGTTCCGATAGTGCTGCGGTCCCTGCGCACGTTGACGGTATTGCTGCGTTCCCCGCGCACGGTGCCGATATTCCTGTGCTACCTGCACAAGGTGCCTGTAATGCTGAGTTCCCTGCGCACAGTACCTGTAGAGCTATGTTCCCTGTGCACATTACCGGCAATGCTGCGGTCCCTAAGCACATTTCCGACACTCCTGCCCTCCCTGCGCGTAGTACCGTGATTCCTGCCACAGTGCCGGTAATCTTGCGGTCGCTGCACACAATTATGAGACTGCTGCGATCCCTGCGCACAACCCCTCCACTGCTGCTTTCCCTGAGCACAGTACAGGGACTGCTACTTTCCCTGCGCAAAATACCGGTGTTGCTGCGGTCCCTGCGCACACTACCGGTCCTGATGCGTTCCCTGCGCACAACACCAGGACTGCTGCGCTCCCTGCGTACAAACCGACATTGTAGCGGTCCCTGCACACATTAACTGTACTGCAGCGTTCCTTGAGCACATTACCGGCACTGCTGCGTTCCCTGCGCAACGTACAGGGACTGCTGCGTTTCTTGCGCACAGGACCGGCCCTGCTGCTGTTCCTGGGCACATTACCGGGACTGCTGCGTTCCCTAGCACAGTACCGGCAATCCTGAGTTCTCTGCGCAAATACCGTTACTGTTTCGGTGCCTGCGTACTTTGCCGGCACTGCTGCTGTCCCTGCCCACATTACCTGGACTGTTGCGGAACCTAAACACAATGCCGGGAATGCTGCGGTCCCTGCGCACAATACCGGTACTGCTGCGACCCCTGCGCACAATGTCGGGACTGCTGGGGTCCCTGCGCACTGTCACGGCACTGCTGCGATCAATGGGCACAGTGACGGGTCCGCTGCGGTCCCCGCACACGGTGCCGGTACTGCTCCGTCCTTGCGCGCGTTGCCGGTACTGCTGCGTTCCCTGCGCACGGTGCCGGTAATGCTATTGTCCCTAAGCGCAGAGACGGTACTCCTGCGGTTCTTGCGCACGTTGCCGTTATTGTTGCGGTCCCTGAGCGCGGTGCCGGAATTGTTGCGTTCACTGCGCACGCTGCCGGTACTGTGGTGTTGCCTGCGCGCTGTGACTTTATTGCTGCGATCCCTGCGCACGGTGCCGGTATTGCTGCGGGCCCTGCGCACGGTGCCGTTAATTTTGCGGTCCCTGCGCATGGTGTCATTACTGCTGCTTGGCTTGCGCTCGTTGCCGGTACTCCTGCGTTCCCAGCGCACAGTGCCGGTAACGCTACGGTCCCTGCGCACTGTTCCGGGTATGCTACGGTCGCTGTGCAAGGTGTTGGTAAGGCTGCTGTCCCTGCACGCAGTGCCGGTAATTCTGCGCTCCCTGGGCACCGTGCCGGTACTGCTACGTCCACTGCGCAAGGTGCAGTTACTGCTTGCGTTCCCTGCGACCGGTGTCGTAACTGCTGCGTTCCCAAGGCACAGTGCCGTTACTCCTGCGGTCCTGGTGCACGGTGCCGTAACTTTAGCGGAACCTGCGCACGGTGTCCGTACTGCTGCGGTCCCTGCGCACGATGCCGGTAGTGCTGCGGTCCCTGCGCACTCTGTCCGTACTGCTGCGGTCCCTGCGCACGCTGCCGCAACTGCTGCGGTACCTGTGCACGGTGCCGTTAATGCTGCGGTCCCTGAGCTCGTTGCTGGTACTGCTGCGGTCCCTGAGCTCATTGCTGGTACTGCTGCGTTCCATTCAGACAATACCTTTACTGTAGCGGTCATTGCGCACGTTGCCTGTACTGCTGCGGTCCGTGCCTCTAATGCCTTCAGAGCTGTGTTCTCTGAACACAGTACCGGCACTGCTGTGTCCCTTCGCACAATAGGTCAACGCTGCTGTCCCTGCGCACCGTACCGGGACTCCTGCCTTCCCTGCGCAGAGTACCGGCACCACCTGCGATCACTGCACAAATTACTGGGGGCTGCAGCGGTCCCTGCGCACCATACCGACACTGTTACGGTCTCTGGGCACACTACAGGTGCTGCTGAGTCTCTGCTCGAAATAACGGCACTGCTGAGTTACCTGCTTGCAATAACGGGGTGCTGCGTTCCCTGCGCACAGTAGAGGCACTGTTGCGTTCCCTGCGCACAATACCAGGGATTTTGCGGTTCTTACGCACAGTTCCGACCCTGCTGCGTTCCCTGCGTACAGTACCGTGGCTGCTGCGGTCCCTGCGCACATTACCGGCACTGCTGGGTTTCCTGGACACATTACCGGTACTGCTGCGCTCTCTGCGCACAATACCGACACTGCTGCCTTCGCTGCGCAATTACCGTTACTGTTGCGGTGACAGCGCCCTTTGCCGGCTCTGCTACGGTCCCTGCGCACATTACCGAGACTGTTGTGGTCCCTGCGCACAGCGCCTGGACTTCTGCGTTACCTGCGAACAATACCGGTAATGCTGCGGTCCCTGCGCACAATGTCGGGACTGCTGCGTTCTCTGCCCACAGTGCCGGTACTGCTGGGTTGCATGCGCACGGTACCGGTAGTGTTGCGTTTCCTGCGCACACTGCCGGTACCGCTGCGGTCCCTAAGCGCAGTACCGGTACTGCTGCGATACCTGCGCAACTGCCGGTACTGCTGCGATACCTGCGCGCATTACCAGTACTGCTGGGTCCATACGCACACTGCTGTTACTCCTGCGGTCCCTGCTCACTCTACTTGTACTGCAGCGTTCCCGGCGCACATTGCTGTTACTGGTGCTGTTCCTGCGCACAGTGCCGGTACTGGTGCGTTTTCTGCGCGCAATGCCGGTACTGCTGCTTTCCCTGCGCACCGTGCCGGTACTGCTGCGATACCTGCGCGCAATACCGTGACTGCTGCGCTCCCTGCGCGCAGTGCCGTTACTGGTGCAGTCCCTGCACCCAGTGCCGGTAATGCTGCGATCCCTGCGCACAGTGCCAGTGGTGGAACGATCGAACATTTGATCAAGCCTTCCATACGTAGGCACGCTTCTAAATCCTTACAATCATCGCCTACGTGAATGATCGGATGACATAGGGGAACTTTTAATGGCAGATATATACACTTCACGCTTTTCAGGTACGACAATAAAGTATTAGACTGAAAAATACAGTAGTCATTACACACACCATTCCAGCAATACGTCACTTTCACAGTGACAATGCAAATGGGCGAATAAA
>Ga0136643_10004332_pt1 | contig 19525 bp, 10 predicted proteins | sample TergutLab28metaG_FD_96883 | JGI IMG/M metagenome (GOLD analysis project Ga0136643, IMG submission 96883) | Labiotermes labralis P1 segment gut microbial communities from Petit-Saut dam, French Guiana - Lab288 P1 (version 3) (version 3) | ecosystem: Host-associated > Arthropoda: Insects >...
AGTTCCCAGAGTAAACATTGTTTTTCGAGAAAATTTAATTCTTTTCAAGATCATGTACCAGTCACGGATACCTTCACATATAAATTTTAATTCGATGTTCAAAAAAACACAGCTCATCTGATAAAGAACGTTCCATTTTTTTTTTTTTTTTTAGAATTCACCCGTTGTGGAATATTATTTTAAAAACTGCTATACATATTGCTGTCAAGCGCAACGTATTTTGTAAGTCCCGTCAACACAAGATACATGTTTCGGTCGTACTGATCATCTTCAGGCATTTTAATTTGAAAATCAAATTGAAATGCACACACACACACACACATACACGCCTATATATATATATATATATATAATTTGTGATATCTCACAAATCGTACAAGTCATACTGATCTTTGCCGTTCATGTGACCGTGCATTGTGAAAAATTCTTATAATAAAACCAACTAGATGCACAAATTTCTCCAATTTATTTTTGGAATGAAACTCTACGTGTTTCGGACAGTTCCTCTGTCCACCATCAGGAGTTTTTCACTGTACACATAGCAATGGTATATGTCATACAGGTTTGCTGTGTGTACAGTGAAAAACTCCTGATGGTGGACAGTGGAACTGTCCGAAACACGTAGAGTTTCATTCCAAAAATAAATTTGAGAAATTAGTGCATCTCGTTGGTTTTGTTATAGGAATTCATACTGACCTCTATGTAGTTATTAAAATATAGGTATACTTATATTTCCTGTTTGTGGTTTTCTTGTGTTTTGTCCTCCTTTTTATGTGAAATCTTTTAATCAGTTGTTAAAAATCATATTGTGAAGGGATTTATAAGAGTGTCTATATCTTGATTGCTACGTGTAATTGAAAATGACTTTTACAATTTGTGAGATTTCACCAATTCAGTATATATGCATTTCATATTGAGTTATAAATACAATGTATTTAATGTATTTAAGATGTTCAGTGCGACCGAAACGTATAGTATGTGTTGACGGAACTGATAAAACTTGTTGTGCTTGACAGCAGTACATATATATATATATATATATATATATATATATATCAGTGTTTATTTCCACATTTATCCCACCTATTATAAAAAGTGACGTCGACCTATCGGACGGGTAAAGTGATGTGGTTTGCTTGCAGTTTCCATATTCAATAATACGGATTTTATCTACCTCTTACTCATTCGCAACACACAATGGCGATCTCTTAGTAAACGACGAAAGTTATATGAGTCAGTTGTGTCAGTGCCCAGAAATTACCACTCCATGTTCATTTACAACCCATCTTCTGGACAAATTTTCACAAGGGGGGACGGAGGTTCTTCACGACGGGCACTGTATTGCAGACGAAGGCAACCAGATATCCATCAGTCTCGGAAAACAGAATCCGTTAATCGTTAACGTCAACCCTCCTTCCGTACGTTCAAGTCTAAGAAGTCCTCCATTTTTGCTTCAAATAAGTTGACCTTTCCTCAGACGACAATTCATGGGGACTTACGTTTAGCCTTACACGTACAAAATGTGAATAGTGCAGTTGATTAAACGGGCGCATATTTCTTGAATGGCCTTCTAAAACTTGTAATTTTTAATGAAAACAGTGCACTTCTTGTCCAGGTCTGGTTGCCTGATGCACTATCTTTCGTTGTCTTTGGAAAGGTATCAGCAGTAACGTGAGACTTCACGGGCAGACGTCTAGCATCTTGTAGCGCACCATTAATTGAAGTGCGGATTTACCTACTTATTGGCTTATCGAAACAAGTCGATCTGGATATGGTCGAAGTGTTTGTATGACAACATAGGTGAAGTAATTGCACGTTTTCAACTGTGCGGAACCCCACTGCGTCAGTGTTGAGCTGTACAGGATATTCAAAGGCCCCAGGCTTGTTCAGGATGTCAGATTGTTCGGGGTGGGTCAGTCTCTCCGCCTGCAAGATTACCTGGCAATGTCCCTTATTCTTCTCCCTATGAGGTTCTGGGAAGAAAAAAGTGTTCCGAACACCTTTACAGGACTCTTTCATCTTATGTGCTCGAATAACACATTCGATCAACATGTGACGGCAGACACAGCACACTCCAGACAGAAAATTGATATAGACTAGAATTTCTGCTTGTTGTCAGAGCAGCATATATCACAAGATACAGATCGCAAACTTCACCTTATACCTGAAAGTACAGAACGCATTTTGTCTTTAGCATTTTGGGGCATATTAGATTTTGTGATAGGAAACATAAATTATAAACATGCCCTAAAATGTGCATTATGAAAGTAAACATTCATGTGATTAGACTTTACAACTGCTGCTGGAAACAAGTTTTGATATAGGCCCATTCGATATTTAACTGAATGCAAAGGAACAGATTTCTTACACCGCCTATTGCAAGAGTAGAAGAATATCTCCGAAAAGCGTCAGTAAATACTGTTATATGTACTTCTTGTTTTAGTAAAAGACAGTATAGAATATCTTGTAGACCTAAATTTAAGATTCTTTCATCCAGCCGTTCATTCATTCCTCATTCTCTCTCACAATAGTTCCATGGCCTCCTCCAAAGCGAGTACTCGACAGAGTGCGCTCTAGTACTTCCACTGTCGACACCCAGTACCCTCTCGTTTCCGTAAGATCATCCGGTACCTTTAATGAAACATAATGTAAAATAAAATTATATTTATTTATGTCGGCACCCAAATCTCATTATTTGAGCACAGTGATAAATTTCGAGTAGAACTGTAAGGACCGAAGTCCTTCTTGTGCAGCTGATAGCCACAAGGCCAAAGTTCCCGCATTTTATAAAGACCCATCTTCTGACATCCACTTTCAATCTGATCTGCTTTTAAGTCCCCCAGGCCTTTCTTTTAAGATTTTCCAATTATAATTTTGTGTATATTTTTGATCTGTTAAATTCTTCGTACCTGACCCATGCCAAAATTCTTGAATTTATCCACCTTGTAACATAGAATGAATGACACAAGTTATGAACCACTTATCTGCTTAATTCTGTCCATCCGCAGGAAATTAAACTATCCGTGTTGCTTGAAGTTAAGTAACACTGCCAGCTTTTGCCCGTGCAAGATGCGTTCATCACTGAAATACCTCCTGAAATTTGTGCAAAAACATTCGAGTCAACAAGTATTACTCCACTCTTCAGAAGTCGTGGCCAAGAGTTTTGTTCGGTCGTTTCCATATATGCCACAGCGCCACTGTTGTTTAGTTCACCTGCCCAAAAATACAAGATAAACAAGAAATTCTTAGGCTTCTCTGTACACCTGTACACCTGTACACCTGTACGCAGAACTGTACGTCATAAGCGGTGGCACATCCCTTGCATTCGTACAGAGTAGCGCAGATAGGCGAGGCAACTTGGTCGAACGGCGCGCAAGGTCATTCAGGTCAGTATTTTGCATAGCTTAACATTCTAAAGCCTAGCGATATCTTTATGTATCGCCACGTTAAAAATTCAAAAATTCTACGTGGTGCTAACTTTGTGTTGCGTGTTTTGTACGGATCTCAGAATAGACAGCTTTACATATCATTAACTGATAGGTTTTTATAGCCGTGGTAGAAAGTGTTTACTGTGCGGTACGAACTGATTCCTTATATAAAGCAGATTTCGTTTCGTCTTTAGAAGTTTAATGTAGAGAAAATGTTCTCCCAACCATCATTCTGTCGTTTCAAGTACAAGAATTCCTACTACCTGCAGGTTGAACGTGATCCCTACCGCACTACAGTTGTTTTCCTTCACCATGTTGTCCTTCGAGCAGACTTATGCCATCAATCCTGGCACGAAATCTATGTAGTCCGCTCTTGGACTCATAAAGCCCGAAGATCGAGGAAATACGCTCCTCCGAAAAGTTAGTGACTATTTTGCAGTCGACGCGATGCAACATCTCACAAGATTTTGTTCTCCAACACCACTATAAAAACAATTTTTAATGCAGTTTAAAAATTCATATATATATATATATATATAAAGGTAAAGCAGTCCCATTACAGGCCTGGACAGGCCCAGAGGGTTCCAGGAAGTTAAGGTGCCAGATTTCGTGACAACGGCACAGGATGGTGGTAGGTTGTCAGCCTTACGCACCGGCCGCCTTTACCCCCTGGAAACCCTCCTGGTACTCATTTCTGTTAGAGGCTGAGTCGACCACAGGGCCATAGTGCGATCGGGAGGATTTTATGTCAATGAAAAATCCATTAACACCGGCTGGGATCGAACCAGCGACCTTCTGATTTGTAGCACAGCACCTTAACCACTGTGCTATATATATATGTGTGTGTGTGTGTGTGTGTGTGTTTTAACAATCTGTCGGACTTTTTCTGTTTTCTAAAATGCATTTGATATAATGATCTGCCATTGTCACAAACCTTTAGACAATAGGTTTTTTTCGTGTGGGACACCATTTTGTGTCTATATACTGCGATCGCAAACCACAACACGTGCATTACTCTTTAATGTTTTATTGCACCGTGCATTATGATACAATTATTCACCACAAACCAAAGAAATGCCCACTTCCCAAATTAAAGCATTAATTTGAAAATTGTGCATTTCGTCGGTTTATGTTGCACAACGTGTAGTACTGTCATTATTGTGCGATAAAGGTGTAAAATGTGCAGCGAGTCTTTATGAATGTTGGTGACCAGACAGTCAGTTTAAACCACGCGTTCTTTCATGTCGTACCAATGTTAACGACCTCTTGAATATTTGCGTTGTGTGAGAACAACCTTTTTCAGACAGACGTTCCATACGCCTGAGTTTAGAAACGTTTGAAGGCAGTGAAGAGTTTTGAAAATTGAAATTGAAATGATTAAGGTGACGAGTTTTTTCAAGATGTTTCTTTGGTCCATCGCCGAAATATTTTGTTGCTTGTTAGGAGCCTGTAGCGACAAGAAGGACGTTCTATTTTCAAAATTTATCTTAAAATTACGCACAGTCTTATAGCAGCGTCCTGCCCTCGTGTGGTCATCACTGATGCCGGGATTTGACAAAGACGATCTCTCAGGATCCTACAAGCTTGAATCTCTTCGCCATTTAACTTTGGTTGGTTTATAAAAAGATGCCCTTACTTTCTTTTTTTGCTTCTCTCTTTCTCTCTCAAGGATTTTGTCTGTGACATCTGAAGCCTTGAAGTGAATGCGGAATTTCCTATTCCTATCCATCTCTCCTTTGTCTTCCTTTCGCATGCATCCTTGTTGCTCTCTCATTCCCCTCTCTGTCCTTTGTCCCTGTCAAGCCCTTTTCTCCGCGCTGCGTGATATAAAGTGTAGCGGGTTGCATACACCACCACCGCCTGTATCTATGTCAGTGTTGAACAATAGGAACACATTTGCTTTTCTTGTTGGTGCTTGCCTTCTCTTCGTGTATCCTTTTTTTATTTTATTCAGTTTCTCCATTTCCCCTTTAGAACCAGTAAAGAAAAGACCCATCTCTGCTAAAGTAGCACCCTTTCGCCATCTTGAACAAGTATAGCAACCTTTTCTCATTCTTACCGTCTCCTACACACGGCATAGGTGACGTTATTAATTTTGTTTTGGTAACAAATTAATTACTTTATATGTACTTTGATTATGCTTGCCCCAGTAAGTACAGAATGCGTATTTAGAAGGTATAGCTTACACGTTACACAGTTTATTGTGAAGTCGGTGAAAGACGTGCCGTAAACGATATTGTTGTAGTCATGCTATTTGCCAAGTTGTCTATAATAGAGCAAGCTTCGTGACATCGGCCATTCTTCATCTGTGTCACGTGCGAGGGGTTTTGTTATATATCTTGCCGCCTTCTCCATTGCCTCTTAGAATGTTCTCTCGATTTTGAAAAGCCACACAAGAGGTGCTTGTATCGAGGTGCACCACGAGGTGTGGAAGTGTACTTGGCAATACTGAGATATGTGGCGCCGGTGTAGCAGGAAGAATTTCGTATAAACGGAGCAATCTCGTGGGAAGATAAGCTTTATTAGGCACAAGTATTTTGAAACTTTGCGACAGTGTTTGACTTATTTTATAAGGTACAATGGGAAATATTCAGCTTGTCCTAACTGCGAATATTTAAATTGCATTATAAACTTTTGTTTAGAGGGGAGGATAATATATGAAATTGGAGCGTCAAGAAATAGGATAAGGGCATGGATTGATCTGATTCAGGATTGGAATAAGTGGCGGGCTCTGTAGTGACCTTCGATTTTCATAAACTACCCGTATATTTTTGAACATCTGTGGAACTTTATTCCATGGAGTTATTTAATCAGTTAGTTAAGTAATTTATCTTATTTTTTTTGTTACGTAAATAGGTAGTTATTGGAAATATTTTACCATTGCAAGAATGCAATGTACAGACTTTTGCCGGAAACAACGGCTCTGGTTCGCACATTCGCGAGGGTCGCGAGGAGGACAGTTTATGGCGGGGATAAAGATGTAACGTGCAGGCAGTGTGGACTTTAAGGCGCCTTAGCAAAATGGCGAAAATCAACTGTTAGCTTCTTCGTGTCTGTCTGTCCATCCGTGCTTGTGGAATAACTCGTCTGCCACTGAACGGTTTTTTAAAATGAAATTTGTTATTTGAGTATTTTCTAAACTCTGTCCGTAAAATTCGAGTGTCATTACAATCTGACAATAATAACGGGTAATGTTGCATGAAGGCCTATTTACATTTATGAAAATATCTCGTCGAATCCTTCTTAGAATGAGAGACGTTTCGGACATAATTGTAGAGAAAACCAAAACACAGATTTTATTTTCAGTACTATGTTTCCGAAGATCTTACCGTTCATGAAACAAAGTGAAAAAACATGCTATCTCCAGACAGGCCACAGATGGCACTACAATACGGCTCGTGCGCTTTACATGCTGGATAACCGAGGCCACAATTTCACAGTCAGAATACATAATACTGCTTGCTTTTCCACGGCAACGGTAGTTACATGAGCGCAACCCCAGTGTTATATTGATATGTGTTCTGATTCTCCTGCTTTTCGTAAAGGCGCAGTATAACACGAGACAGTTTTCTTTTCTTGTTACACAAATCAGTGTATAAAACTGAGCTTCATCTTGCAGCATGCCGATCAAATGGTATTGTCCACACGCTCTACCCCGTTCAAATATATCCCACCACTTATGACTTAAGGACCAGTTATAGAACAAGGCTGTGTACATAAATACTTCATTAAATGCAGCAGTCCAATATCCTGAATAAGTTCATATTATTAAAGTTCCAGCTAAGCATGGAATGAACACCTGCTCACGTAATTCTCTATGGACTTATCTTCAGTTAACTGGCAAATTTATATTAGATTCTTTTGGTTACTGTTGAAATGATGTCTTCGCAGAAAATCTAAATTTTTCAAGTCGAAGAGAACACACTTGCACGTTACAGTTCTACATCAGGCATCTGTTCCTTCCTTCGAACAGAACTGCTGAGTCTGCCTGCTGCTCCAAATACCGCGCTGTCATGTAGATATGCACCAACAGATACGTGTATCCAGCGCAAAAGTATTGCAGTATCTGATCTTATTTTCAGCAAACTCTTTGAAGCAACGTTCTTTATGAGACACTCAACCAGCAGGACTCCCTGCCTTATGTAACTGGTATTTTCGTTACCATTTTTGCAGCAGGCTTTCACTAGAATTGTGTTGAACCAGAATAATGCGTGCGAGGTTTGACGTACTGCCGATGTGACTATGAAGCATGCTTCTTTTTGGAAACCTAACGGTATAAAAATCTGGTAAGAATTTACCGAAGATTCTAATGAAGTTTCTGCCTCCATATTCAGCCTAAAATAATGTGGCAGTAGCGTGTGTCTCCGAAATGTCGGTAAATCTGTATCACCTACATGGCCTAAGATTCCAAAAGAAAGTATTATTCTTCTTAATTCAATTCACATTTTTGCATACCCATTGTTTTACTGCGTTTTAAGGTAATTAATTAATTTTAAGATTATTATTATTATTATTATTATGTGACCAATAAATTCGTAAATCATTACGTAGCCAGGAAAATTAACACTTATATTTACTCCCTCATACTCTCTAGTTTCTTTGTCACATATGCGCAGATATATACCTCCACATTCCAGCACATTTTTGTGGCTTAGTGCATGGGCGCAGGGAAAACTGTCGTTTGTTACTTTTGCCTTTAAGCTGAAAGAGGTTAGGCAGTTGTTCAGAGCTTCAGAAGTATGAATTCAGTTTCCGCAGAGGTGCTGGAAGTAATTTCATACCATCAAGCCTGAATGGCTCTGCAGACTTTTCAAGGCTTTATACGGCGACATTTTACGTTATTTCACCTAGAATAGAAGTAGCTTGGCCATTCTCCTTTGGCGCCGAGAACTGGGATTAGTCACCTGTCTCCTGTATTCTTTACGTGGAATTGCGTACACTTACATAAACATCGTATCCTGTCTTTTCTATTTCTTCCTCAGGAACGCTTTTCTTTTACGCGTCTGCTGAGGAGACATTAACTACCAACGTCGGTATCTTCCTGCAGGGACGTTATTTTATCTGACCAATGTCGTTTGTCGCTTCTTGTCGGTTCATATAACGTAAACACTGCATCCGCTGAGTAGCCCGTATACGCGAGCATGGAAATAGTACCGGTCAGTAACAGACAGTATTGGTCGGACAAAGTATATTCCATATAGCTATATAAATGTTTCATGCTGGCTGCTTGAATACCCACGTGGTTTCTTCCCCACACCCCACCCTAAAAGATTTTTAAAAATCTGCTTTTTTAAAATTAGTATTCGGTCTACATTGCCCTTTTGCAAAGTACGGTTTCCCTCATCTAATGTTTAGTGCAACGTGATTCTATACATTCAAGATGTACACGCAACCTCATAAGTAACTAATTAACTCCATGGAGCCGAGTCCTTCTTGAAAAGCTAACAGCTCTTCAGCTAGGCAAAAAAAAATCCCGCATTGCCTTTAATTCGAATATTCATTTCCGCATTCACAAGCGCCCGCCACCTGTCCCTATCCTGAGACAGAATAATCCAGTCCATGCCTCGCCATCTTATTTCTTAAAAACACATTTTAATATTATCCTCCCATCTAGGCCTAAGTCTGCCAAGTGGCTCGTTTCCTCAGGTCTACCCACCAAACTCTATGTTCACCTCTTTGCTCTTATACTTCCTACATGCCGCACCCACTCATTCTTCTGGATTTGATCACCCAAATAACATTTGGTGAGCAGTACAGTTCATTAATCCCTTGTCATGTATTCGCAAACTTCTACATGAAGCTAAACATGAAAGAACCCTGCAATAAACATCTACTCGTTGCTACCTTGTTCCTACGACGTAGAATGTGCTGCAACTACAGATACCTGTAACAATACGTCATGCTGCACATACAAATAACTGTAACAACACGCCATGCTGCACATACAAATAACTGTAACAACACGCCATGCTGCACATACAAATAACTGTAACAACACGTCATGCTGCACATACAAATAACTGTATAATACTCTCCCGTTTTCTTAACTTCGACAGAAAATGAGAAAAACAATTTCAGTTTACTTAAAATGTAATGATATTGACTGCAAGAAATTCATAGAGAGTAATAATAACGAGGTTCTCTTATTTGCACCTACTTGTTTTTGTCTATCCAGTAAAGTAAAAATAAAAAAATATATCGAGTGGAGGAGGTATAGCTCCACTAATTTTTAACATCTGCTTCAGGTGGAAGTAATTGGCCATCCTTATACCCATACCGACTTCTCGGTGAAGGAGCCACCGTACCCATTGAATGGGAGGATGGTTGGACACAAGAGCCGGTTTCGGCTCTTCGGAGGAGAGAAATACCTAGTTTCTTTAGCTTCACCCACTCCCAGAACAGTTAGTTCACAGCACCTTATTGAATGTTTATAAAACTGGCACTGCGAAACATTACAACGTTGGCGGGTATTTTTATGGAGCTTTGCACAGGTCGTGGGAAATAATCCGAAATCACGGGAGTGTGTGCTAAAGTGTGCCGGCCTTACTAAGAAGCTTAGGACAGTCCTTGTCAGATATAATTCGTTCTGCTCGTCGACTGAGATCCCGTTTCCTGTCTGTGTTGACCTGTGTCACGCGTGGTCATCAGACGTGAAATAATACCTGTCGGAACCGAATGTCCTAATCTGCGTTGAAGAAGCACCTAGTTGCCTTCTCAAACCGACTAAGCTGCCTAGAAAGACATTTGTTGTTGTGGGTTTGGAAGTCGATAAAATGTTAGAGATAATACCGCCCAACGGATAGGAGGTGGAAGAATAAAGATCTTACCGGCTAATAGGCAGCACAGATTCTATGAAATACAAGAAGCTTACCACACCATACAATACACTGACTTGCCTTCAAGTGTTGAGTGTTAGTGACATGGTGGTTATGTTAGTGTAAGTATCTTACCAATTTGTGTTCACTTCAGTGACATAGAAGGGTCACCTAATTGTAAGTATTAACATGAGACAAAAAATGTTGGCTTCATGTTTCTATTTATTTATATAAGAATAGAAACGTCTTTGTAATTCGCTCAGTACATTCGTACTGCAGTTGAGTTTCTTCTACTGTCTGATTAAACACAAGTTCTAACAACCATATGCTAGACCAAACTAAACTAAACTCCGTGGCCTTAGTCCGCACGCGAACTATACCGACAGAGCGGCCACCGCCGGCCGGCGAAATTAGTGCCAACTTTTGCGGATAGAGGGGTGTCACGTGGTCAGCGCAACGGGTCCCCCACAACCGTTAATCTCTGTTTTCTAGACCTGGAGCCGCTACTTTTTCATTCAAGTAGCTCCTCAATTGACCTCACGAGGCTCACGAGGCTGAGTGGACCCCGTTGCAGACCCACTACTACTCAGAAAATCTGGTAGCGCCGGGGATCGAAACCTGGACCTCTGTATCTGTAGCCAGAAACTCTGACCACTAGACCACATAGGCGGTCCCATATGCTAGACTACTGATGATTATTGTTATTGAATTTGATATATACAAATGAGGGCCAAATGAGTTGTTAAGATAGAAATAAAAGCGTATTACGTAGAAAATGGCAGCTTTTACTGTTATTGATTTAGTAGCTGGAAATAATGAATTGTCATAACGGATTTTTTTGTGAAGAGAAGAAAAATTACGTGCGTCAGAGGAGAGGTAAATGTGAAAGATAACAGAACACTGCAGGAAGAAGAAGTGTAATGTGAATGCAGGTAGGTTAGGTTAGGTTGTTAATACGAGGGAGCCTTTCGCGTTCAAGTCTGTTATTACGAGGAAGGGTCTTGTATTGTTACACACTCAGAGAACCAAATAAATGTTGATGACGATTATGATACTGGTGGTGGTGGTGGTGGTGTTGTTGGTGGGGAGGAGGAGGAGGAAAGTGATGAAGGCGGTGATGATGGTGCTTTCACACAGCATGTGTTATTCCTGCTAGCGTATTTGTCACCATATTCTCCAGCCAATGAAGTTTTAAAATAGCACCATTGTTAAGTCTAGAATCCATAAGCAGAAGCTGTAAAATTGAGAAGAAGGCTTTTTTCGGCCGTCGTTTCATTCGACATATTACATAACACAGACGCCTCCGAAGGCAATTTGTGGAATCGGTCTTATAAAGTGATGTATTTGCGGTTTGCTTCTCCAATTTTCCTTTTGGTTAAAGTAAGAGTGAAGAGTTTGATGCTACCTCTCCTGTTGTTAACCTGAATCATATTTAAGAATTTCATTTGTACCGCGCAGTAAACACGTTCCCCCTCAGTTATAAAAACCACCATTTATTTGATGTTGTTCAGGGAAATTTTTGCTAATTTGATGTTTGTTGCACCGTGCATCATTGCGATAACTGAAGTATAACCACCAACTATATGCCACTTATTATTTTATTGTACTGCTTATAGACTCAATATGTTTCGGGCACTACTATGCCCATCATCAGGAGTTCGCGACTATAATGTTGATTACCACATTGGTCGTTACGTTAGATTTGAAAGAATCTGCCTAATGTAGCACGTCTGTAACCCTTTAAAGCCTAATGGTTGCGCTGTTTGTGATTAAAAATTTGTACTTTCTAGTCACACATTGTATGTGTGAATTTTGTATGGCTCTCAGAACAAACAGCGATTATTTTCCTATCCATTACGACAGTCGTCTTTTTAAATGACAGAACTAACGAAAACAGACCACGACGCAGTAAACCGAATAGTTAAACGACAAACACTTTTTCCGCTCCCATGACAGTACATCATAAGAAGTCTGTTTACAAATAGGGCTGTAGTTGCTGAAAGCCCTCCGAGCCAGTGCGAATGAGGTGGAGAAAGAAGATTTTCCTGCCCTGCCTGGGAATTTAACCCCAACTAGTCCACTCACAGAGCTATACTAGCTTGAAGACGAAAAATAAATCCTTGGCATGTATTTTAGCGAACCTTCAAACATTGACCTCCACCTTATTTATGGGAAATAAGGACACAAATAATTTCCTTCACCTTTGGTTTCAGATAAGGTGTACATTGCATTCAGTATAGTTTACGCAGATCCTAATCCAGCGCACTTCACCCAAGTGCATTGTGGATATTCGCATGTAGTTTTCTATCATTTGTCTGGCGGTGGATTATACAAGCCAACTGCAATGATCGCACGGTCTGAGGCATGTGTTCTTTTCTGCTATCGATTACTGGGATTATTGTTTCGAATCACAGCCGAAGCATGAATGTAGTTGCGTTTATTCTGTGTTAGTGTTGTTCTGTGTGGGTACAGGCCTTGCGGCAGACTGATCCCGCATCAAAACAACACTACCAAATGTTGTCTACATTCAAAATCCCGGAATTTAGAGACGAAATAAATCTTTCAGTAATTGTATTAAATTTAATTTGGGCTTTAAGTTGAAAACGAACTCAAGTACAACGCAGTTGTGTCCTAAATTAACATGGCTGCTAATTGAACAGCTCTCTATTCGTATAACTTATCCTCAATTTCAATCGTTCCGTTCTTTCACCAAAGGAAAGACTGCGAATATAAACAGCCCCGTGTAGGTATAGGTCTAGTAAGTATTCAGTGTAATCCTAATCGCAAAATATACAGGAACAGATGTAATGTGTAACGATATTTGATGTGTGTTGGACCGTGCATCATTGTGATGACTAAAGAATAAGAACCAACTAGATGCTACTTATTATTTTATTGTACTTCTTATAAGTTCAACATGTTTCGGGCACTACTATGCCCATCATCAGGAGCTTGCGACTATAATATAATATTAAATAGTGTACGTCAGCACAACCACTTTATTACTCAAGGTAATTATAAGGCTACATGTTTCGACTATAAATAGATTAGTCATCTTCATCAAATTAAATCGTTCAAACGATTTAATTTTATGTACTCCTGGATGTAAACACGATGGGATCCCAAATTGTGCAGAGCATCTTGTGACTCAATTGACAAAAATAGGCCTGAAGATGACTAATCTATAGTCGAAACATGTAGCCTTATAATTACGTTGAGTAATAAAGTGATTGTGCTGACGTACACTATTTAATATTATATTACGTTACAAGCACATCGTGATGCTTCCATTTACAAAAAAAATTCGCGACTATAATGTTAATTACCACGTTGCCCCTCTCGTCCTTGAGTTGCTGTAGGTTGGAAGTTAGGTGCGGGTAGGCTGGAGTAGTGTCCGGGCTGCAGGCTATAGCACGACTATCGTCATGCTATAGCCTGCAGCCCGTACACTGCACATAATAAGTAGCATCTAGTTGGTTCTTATTCTTCAGTTGTAACAATCTATTTACGGAATAAGCATCAGTGGAAAATGTAGCTCTACGTGGGACTTTTAAATTTTCCCGTTGAGTTTGTTATTATAAGAAATGGCAGATGCACCTGAGTTTTGACATAAGGCATGCTGTCCGTCTGCTGTGAAGGAGTAGATATTTCTGATGTAAAGAGAGTGGATACGGGCTAGATTTGAGTGCCATAACAGATTGTTACACAAAGCCCAAAACGGCCCACACTTAGAGCTCTAAAATCTACGTTGTTTTATTTAGTTCAGTATAGATGGTCTTAAAGTGAATTAATTTTAGATTTATATATTTTCGAGGGAAGAACCATTGATTTTTCTCGCTATTCTCTTCATACACGATGCAGAAGTTAAAAGTTCCCTATCTAGAAATGTTAGTAGATTTATGGAAAATCACGTGGGAGCTCTATAGAGGCATATTCTGTGTCCAACATTGCCATACGTTATGCTCTGGTGTGTTCCAAAACGAATGTAATCAATCCTCTCACTAAAATACAACTATGAATAGTGCTAATTAAAATACTTTCATCAAAATATCTTCCGAAGCATTCAGTAGGTAGAACTTCCAAAGGCACGATTAGGATTCAAGCTGCACACTATTAGAACCAGTTTTGTTTCCTTTTGTGAAACATTTCCTTAAGCATGTTCCTTCCGTCACTCAGACATAGGCAACGAAAGAGACACGGCATGCATTGAATACAGAATATGTACCAGGCTCGACTTGAGTGCGATTTGCGAAATGTACAGAAGAAAGATGAAGCTAAGAGAGACACTTAAGTTATTAAAATCTCTCAGCCAAAGAGCGTGGTGCTAGTCCTTTTAACTGCTGAGTGAAAAAGCACTCAAAACAAGTTATAACTAATGAAATATGCTATTGCTCCAACAGTCTCCCCGTTTACTTTTTCTTCCATAAGATTTGTCTCATTGTTTTCATCTGTAATAAGATGAACATCTAGACATCGGTTGATTGTTAAGCAGTGAGATGAGATGCATTTTAAGGTAGGATATTGTGTCTTTGGCACTGATATTTTTCCCTCCAAATTTGCAGATATTTAATATCACAGGAGTATTTACACATTATCCTGCTGTTATTGTCTTTTAATGAATGGAAATTTATTCTGATCTTCGTAATAGGACAGACATTGCGAATCGTGCTACTTAATTGCAGAAAAATTTGATAGCCACCCGCGCCATTTCAATACTATACTTTCTTTTTATTCCAAGGCTGGCGATCCTCGTATAGTTTCTTTTGAATATCTTCTTTTGTTTTGAAGTTAGCAGGAATGGCTTGAAGGGATCAGTGTCCCTTTTTACTACTTCCATGCACTCAACATTTGTTTGCTTTATTTGGTATACTCGTACTGTAAAGAATTTCAACACTTATACATCTCAATTTTCTTATTTCTTGGTCTACCACATATGCTGTTTCAGTTAACTGTGTAGAATATCCTTTGTTTAATCCCGTTTATGTGGGAATAGTCCCATCAGAAACCTATTATGTTTACAGGATAAAACAGGTGAACATCATTCTATGTCGTGATCCCAGTGGTCCAAAATTCCAGAAATGCTGTTCACAGTTATCTTCATAACCGAAAGGAAAATGACTGGAGAAGACGTGACTGAAATATTGAAAATTGTTATATTGAAAACTAAAGACCTTCACGGCACTGTTTAATTGATAAGAACTCTGTAGAGCTATTCCTTTATGTCTAGAGTAAGATTCAGTACCTTCTGCTTTACATCGAATCTGTAGAAATGCACGCTGTAGAGATGATTAAAATAGCATCTGTTGACATGAGAGTATAAAGCAATTTTAAAGGGAAGTGACAGTGAATTTATACGTAATATAGGACTTCGAAGAAACAATACAGCTACAGATTAAGGACCAGTAGAAGACTATTTCAGTTCTCTGTTTCTCGTACCTTGCGTTGTAATATACAATATAAACCAACAAAATACACATTTCCTAAATTAATATATTAATGATAATTTTTTATGTCTTCTACGTGTGTCAAACCCGAGGGTTCATTTTCTGGAAGATAGTTGTATATACAGTTATGGTATATTAAGATTTACATGCATCAGTGCAAAGAGTATAGTAAGTAGCAGAGTGTCTGTCAGTCTTCTTGTATAAATAAAAGCCTATCTTAAGTACAGTCGATGTATTGCTCGAGACTGCTAACTGCAAACCTGCGTTCTCTTGTTCCAGCTTTCTGCGATCGGAGGGATAGCCTGGACAACCTGTGTGGGCAGATCACTGGCGACGCCATACTGTATTCCATGTTCCGATCAGACGCGGGGCCAATAGAATGCCCTTTCACAGGCGGACCGCCCTTTACCTTCACATACAACAGAGGTACCGGAGAATGCAGTAGTCCTGTGTCCAGGGTGGATCCCTGCACAGACGAGTCACGGTTGCTTCTCCATTACCAAGCCTGTCCCGATGTACACGGTACGGAGAGCACAGGTAAGATCACCTTATATCTGCGTAACTAATTTTTGCTACTCCTCTGCTATGTCGCTTTTTCCAAGCTCGGGACGTTGGGTATTGCGTGTTAACAATATACCTGGAGGTGCTTACGAACAGAAGTTCAGCTTCTCAATATCGAACTTCGTGTCGGTTCTTACAGCTAAATGCTGGAGTGAGTCACAGTCTGCTTGGTCATATCGTGCAATGTTTTAGTGTTTAACTTTTATTTAAAATTTATAAAAACGTATGAATAAAACTGCGAAAAAATTCGATTTTTAGCTCAGAAAATTGTGTACACAGGATATTCATACTGTTTGAAGTCACCAAATAATATCAGGGTAAAGAACCGAGGGAAAAATTACGTTACGTTATATGCAGACGTGGACTAAGCACTTGGTGAGGACACTTGAAAGGAAGATATCGCTTCGAGAAACCTAGATGCAGCGGGGATAGTGAAGTCATTCGCTTAAAAACCGTTGGTAATTATACGCTTGTACTTAGGGCTCTAACACTTACAGACTCTGCACTTTGCCGCAGAATTAATTTATGTGGTTCTTATAATTCTCAGAACAGGCAGCGATTATTTCCTTGCGTAAGAATTAATGATTGGCTTCTCTAATCGAGACGAAATCGTATCAATGAGAGGTAGGGACTGAATTTTTTAGATGTAGGCCTACTATATATAAAGTGGATCATGCACTTACAGTGTATGCATTTGTGTGTCTAGAGTAGATTAGAGAGGCGGTTCCTTGTGCAAACAGTAATTAACTTAGGAATTCCATAGTAGCCGACATACATCAGAACAATAGCATGAACCGTGGGGAAAGTAAAGTCGCACGTATTTAGAGTTAGATCAAGCAACGTGTCGTTACTCCTTTTTCGGGATTCAGTTTATAAGATTTAGCTAGCAGTAACTATGTTTACAGCTAATCGGATGAAACTTCATCTTTACTTTGGTCTCTGTCCTTCAAAGACTGCATTATTATTAACAGAATAGCGCCAGTCACAGCTCTGTGATTCTGTATTAAGTTACCCATTTCGAAAATTCTAGAAATATATGTCTAAAAATAGTGTCGGGTTTACCACTGTGCTATGCTTTTTGCATTTATCGACCTGAAAGCTGCATGGGTCGCACACATCTCCCTCTTTCATCTGATAGGGAAAAAACGATAAGAGATTTATTTTAATTAAATTATTTAGCTCGTTCTGTAATCTGCGGTAATGAGATGTGGGATTATGGGGTTTGAATTTAACATGGCAACGTCAGATGAAGATAAAAAGTTATACGTAATAATATGCCTAAGATATGTAAAATAGCACCTTGTGGCGATAGAAGAATTATACAAATAATAATAATAATAATAATAATACGGTTCAATTGAATTTATTATTGCTAATGTACTGCCACAACAGCTATAAGGCCAATTATTATTATTAGTAGTAGTTGTAGTAGTAGTCTAGGGGACCGCGGTAGCACAGTGATGTGCTACAAATCAGAAGGTCGCTGGTTCGATCCCAATTGGTGTCGTTGAAAATTTTCATTAATATAAAATCCTTCCGATGGCACTATGGTCCTGGGGTTGACTCATCCTCTAACAGAAATGAGTACCAGGAGCATTTCCTGGGGGTAAAGGCGGCCGGTGCTTAAGGCTGACAACCTTACCACCATCCTGTGCCGTTGTCACGAAATCTGGGAACCTTAACTTCCTGGAACCCTCTGGGCCACTCCAGGCCTGTAATGGGACTGCTTTACCTCTTTTAGTAGTAGTAGTCTTAGTTGTAGTAGCAGCAGTAGTAGTAATATTAGTAGTAGTAGTAGTAGTATGGCCCTGGGGTCGACTCAGCCTCTTACAGAAATGAGTACCAGGAGCATTTCCTGGGAGTAAAGGCGTTCGGTGCGTAAGGCTGACAACCTACCACCATCCTGTGCCGTTGTCACGAAATCTGGGAACCTTAATTTCCTAGAACCCTCTGGGCCTGTCCAGGCCTGTAATGGGACTGCTTTACTTTACCTTGCTTAGTAGTAGTAGTAGTAGTAGTAAAGCAGCAGTAGTAGCAGAATTCGCTTGGAAAATTGGTGTCATTCCATCTATTTTCAAGATTGTCTACCTACAACAACACCACCAGTTGAATTGTGTGGATGTTATAGGCGGTATTTCATTTTACAAATTATGTATAGATTTGAAATGTCTCAAGGCCCTTAAAAAATCCTTTTGTTCGTGAAAGTATGTGATTATTAAGAAGTTTGTATTGTTTCATGAAAGGGAATTTCATGTACGCAGAGTCCAAGCAGTGACATGAGGACAGTAAAATAAATGAGCCAACCGGTAACTGGGTATGTTGCTAGGGCGTGGGAGACAGAAAACTGCTGACAGAAGTTTGGCTGGAAGGCATATAGGTAACGTCTTCTCTTAAGTGAAACGGGACACAGACAAATGTATGGTTAATCTGTGGCAGACATGAAAACAGGAAACGGGGTGAAAGTGGCCCACTACCCCATACATGGCTTTGGTATTACTTGTGTTACACCGCTGATTTTTGCCGTCAGATTTCTTTGATCATAAATACTTTACTTGCGCCGGAAGTATAATTATACTGCTGTAGTCTGTAAAGACTCTTCAGTTCGTTTAAATCCTACGACGTTAAACGATTTGATTACTTGTAGACGTCTTTTAGATACGTCGTAGGGATATAAAATGTTGTGAATTTATGATCTTATGCAATGTAAAAAATTTCTGAACGGACGGATTTGTAATAAATGTTTTTCAGAAGTGTAAACGAAAGAATTTGATGACACTGAATTGTGTGTTGCCCGTATAGTACAAATTGTGCCTTAATTGAAGGCACACTTTATTGTACATAAATCGTATTTTTCGCAGATTAGAATGCTAACCTTTTGGTTTACCCATCTGGCGTCCCAGTTCTCTTCCTCTTGCAGAATTTGAGCTTCTCACAACAATGTTACTAAAAATTCAAATTTTAAACTCATGGTTCCTTGCATCACAATTCAATGTTAATAAAAATCCAACTAGATACAACAGTATGCAGATATTTATTCACTGCAAAGTCACACTACATGTTTCGGGTGTCACAGCACCCATCATCAGGTGTCCAAAAAATGTAACCGCAACCTCCGGTACAGGTCATAATACTGGTACAGCTACTTCCCTCCAACGGAGTCCCGATCAGGCCACGTTGGAGGGAAGTAGCTGTACCAGTATTATGACCTGTACCGGAGGTTGCGGTTACAGTTTTTAGTACTCCTGATGATGGGTGCTGTGACACCCGAAACATGTAG
>Ga0136643_10004334_pt1 | contig 19521 bp, 10 predicted proteins | sample TergutLab28metaG_FD_96883 | JGI IMG/M metagenome (GOLD analysis project Ga0136643, IMG submission 96883) | Labiotermes labralis P1 segment gut microbial communities from Petit-Saut dam, French Guiana - Lab288 P1 (version 3) (version 3) | ecosystem: Host-associated > Arthropoda: Insects >...
CGCACTATGACCCTGGGGTCGACTCAGCCTCTAACAGAAATGAGTACCAGGAGTATTTCCTGGGGGTAAAGGCGGCCGGTGCGTAAGGCTGACAACCTACCACAATTCTGTACCGTTGTCATGAAATCTGGGAAGCTTAACTTCCTGGAACCCTTTGGGCCTGTTCAGGCCTGTAATGGGACTGTTTTACCTTTACCTTTATCTTTTATCCCTTAAAGCGACGTCGAATTCCTTCTGTATGTCCACACCACAGCATTTGCTCCGTTGTTTGATCTGTTGTGCCAATTCCTGCTTGGTATTAATGCACTCAATTTTTTTGTCTTACCTAACTAAGGGATTAAGAAGGACTGTAAGTGTTAATCCCTTAGACTGTAAGTGTTGTGCACACTTTGCGGAGCACAGTTTCATTCTTGCAAAGTGTTCAGAACACGTGTTGAGTTACGCGTTTATTTTCACGTTTTCAGATATTTGACTCGAGGTTCGCTTGGGATGACGAAAAATCTGTGATCACCTGAGGCAATTAGCATTCAGATTTTGTTATTGCTCGTGTTTATTTGTTGTTCTTTCGATACCCAATCAGACTATTTGTTTACAGCAGAACCTACTGTTATGTATCCCCCCCCCATCTGAAATGTTTACATTAACTTGCTGAAATCAAAATAATTGCCCCCTGGTGTGACAGGTGCTTCCATCCGAAGTCTTCGTCCGTGTGTTATTGAGTGACTATACATTCCGATATAGAACCTGATCGTAGCAATAAACAATAGGCCTCTGTATCATGGTAGGGATTTGTTCATTACTTACTGCTGTTTTGTTATTGTTGCTGTCACCTGACTGAACCAGTTATTTCAGCGCTGTGGTTATACGTTTGTGTCCTCTGTGTATACACTGATCACGACAAGGGAGTTAAGGTGCGTGGGGTTAATTGCTGCTTAATTTCAGAACGCCTCGAAGTCGAATGGTCGGCTGGACACTCTGGCCTCTTCATTCCCAGATAGTTCCGTGTTCTCGTAGAACACGCGTTGATTGGACCCCAACGCCGCGTCCATTGTTCCTACACGGAATCGAACAGTGGACGTTGAGTCGGCAGTCACTTTACTGACAGTATAATGACGGTGTGAAGCCTTGTGGGTTGTTCATGTAGCATGTTTGCTGATTGGTGATCTGACGTACGTGTGTGTGTGTGTGGGGTCAATTGCTGTCTTGATGTTAGTGTTTCTTGTTTTTTAAGTACATACAACACATTGATGATGTCGTCCCGTTGTGTATTTCTTATAAGTTAAACGACAACGATGGCTAATATGAACAGCCGAAATATGTAGTAATACTGAATAAGGGCCCAATATATTACATCAGCGGGGACCGCGGTATCGCAGTGGTTAAGGTACTCCGCTGCAAATCGGAAGGTCGCTGGTTCGATCCCAGCTGGTGTCACTGGAATTTTTCATTGACATAATCCTTCCGATCGAACTGTGGCACTGGGGTCGACTGAGCCTCTAACAGAAATTAATACCAGGAGCATTTGCTGGGGGTAAAGGCGGCCGGTGCATAAGGCTGATCGCCTTACCACCATCCTGTGCCGTTGTCATGAAATCCGGGAACCTTAACTTCCTGGAACCTTCTGGGCCACTCCAGGCCTGTAACGGGATAGCTTTACCTTTACCTATATTAGATCAGCACAGTTGTGTTTGTCGGTTAATATTAACACCGTAAGTACTTTACACTTTCACCTAGTATTTGTATTTGCCTTACATAAGTAGCCATATGTCACTGTATGTAACCTAAAATTCATTACCGCTTTTGCAACATTTTGTCAGGCTGACTTGAGCCATCTATATGGAATTCATCACGTTTGTATTTGTCGTAATTAAACAAACCACGTTTGTTCAGTCTAACACAAGTTTGTTTGTTGAAAGTTTCGTTGCGTTGGACGGAACAAATGTGACTTATCTTGGGTCAGTTGAACCCAGTTCAATCTCTGACGCCGTAATTCTGTCAGATCTATCGCAAATCATCCCATTTACCGCTCGGTTTCTCTAGTGGGCTCTTTCGCTCAGATTTCCGTATTAACGTTCTGTACAAATTCTACTCCACGCGTTCCACGTGTCTTCTCATTCCGTCTCACTTTATCTTGTCACCTTAGTAGCACGTGATAATAGAGTGCAAAACGCGAAGCTCTCCAGAAAGCTGTGTCTCAGTCCGTAGTTTAGCCCTACATTCTTTAAAAGAAAAAAAACAATTTCCTGTTTGTTCTGTGCCAGGTGAAACCGCCAACTGCATAGCGACAGAGGACGTGATAACGTTTGAGCTGCTTTATCGGCGTGTTGCACATTTCAGGGGCGACGATAAATGGGCGTGGAATATCGACGGTATGGTTATTAGCAGGGAAAGGCGTACTGTTGGGAGTAGACGCACAGTGCTCCTTTGTGTGCCTCGGGTCTGAACCCAGTTCTTTGTCTAACCCCCGCGAACGGTGGTACTACATGCGCTTTATTACCATATTGTCAGAGTGGCACCTCGGAGTAAAGAATCGGTGTGTCCTCTGTCCCTAAGAATGACCGTTATGGAGTAGTGATGTGCCCTTTTTGTATGCATATGCCGCGGTAGCATATTACTCGAAATGTTGGATAATATGAAAATGCTAGTGCATTACCTTACATGTGTCGCGACCGTTTTCTCGTTCCGCCTACTTATGTTAGTTTCTTCAGTCACCCTTACTCATTGAAGGTTGTGTTCGCGGATGGGACGCCATATAGTCTGGTAGAAATTTTTCGTCTCGGAGAAGCGCTTTCCTACTCAGGGACTGTTCTAAATTAAAAGTTTAAAGCAGCAGGTTCCTCCGAAACTGCGCAGAATTTCTACCGGATCAGACGGTGTCACGTTTCTGAAGCTAGTACCGACGACCACAGCAGCGGGAAAGTAAAATTTTACCTTTGTTGGGTGTTATATATAGCATATTCAGTTGATAAAGGTTTGTTGGATAAAGCAATCAACAGAAATGCGTGTAGTAGCTAACGAGAAACCTGGGGTGGTTTTGGTCATTCCTCTTGTCCTATCCAGCACCACTGTTTCTGATCTTGCGAGATATAGGCTGTTAGATTTTACACAATCACTGTAGCTATAGACCGAAATAGTATCTTAAAATAGGCCAGCGACTGCTTGTTTCTGGCTGATTTATTTACACGCGGGGTTGTCGGGAAACTCGGTGTGAACGTCCGGCGTTGGAAACCTAGTCTGTCCTACGCCACTGAGTTCGGTAGCCACATTGTGGACGTTGGATACGCCAAGTGAAAGCGACGGTAGTGCCATTCAGTGTAGAATTCAGAAGTTTTCTGTGCTGACCGATGTTCCAAAAGTAATTGTTATTGTGTGTCGTGTTTAGTCTCGAACCCAGGCACAGGACCCGAGAAACGAGATTGTGGACTTGCGCCGTGTACACTAGTTTGTCTCTCTTTCTCTCCCCTGTTCTGCCCTCCCCGTGGCCTGAAACTGGTCTTGTAGAAGACATTCTGGTTTGGTCGTCTGAGGATATTACATGGTCAAAATTACGTGTAGGAATGGTTGCAAAATTCGTGGCGGCAAGTACTCAGGCGCGGCCAAAGGGTACCGTGCTGGCTCCGTGTGTTACACTTGTGTTGCTGGCAGTCCATTCTTGTATTGTTTATGAACAGAGATATACTGTACCGGGGTGCTGATAAGTCCTCAGCCCGAGCAGGAAGGAAACAAGCTGCGCCCTTCAAATGTATGATGGGCAGAGGAATGGATTCATTTGGGTAGGGTAGGGACAGGTGGTCGACTCTTGTGAATGTGGTAATGAACCTCCAAGTTCCATAATATGCGGGTAATGTAGCTTGTTTGCTTCCTGGTCGGGCTAAGGACTTATCAGCACCCCTGTATATATATATTTTGCATCACGAAACCAGCCCGAAGTATTGGGACTTATTTTGTAAGTAAGAGGTTTTATGTTTGTATTATTTTCAACATTGTTGTTTAGTAAATCAGGCGGTTTGTTGAAATTGTGTTATATTTACTTGCATTTTCTGTTAGCTTCCACGGAAGGGGCGCAGCTGGTTTAACCTTTAGACGCCCAACGTCAACTATAGTGGTCGTACCGCACCGGTGACATCTAAAGTTGCATTTTATATATTTATTCAACAAATTTAGGTACTGAATATTTTAAACATGGTGTATACTCTCCGTTTTTTTTCTCTTAAAAATGCAGTTTGTTTCATAATTCTAACTTGTTTGGTTCTTGTATTATTCACATTTTATATACAGAGTGTGCTAAAATTAAAAAAATAATTCCGGCGCCAAAAGGTTAAGCATTTTGGGTTTATAAATCATTTCTACCCGAGACGTGGACTTGGTGTGACGACATGGAGTGAAGGTAACGGCGTCTTGATGATTGAAGTCTTCAGGGGTATTGTGACGTTGGTGTAGGTACGGTCATCCCCCTGTGTATTGGTAGCTACCGACAGTCAACGGCACACGATGTTCTAAATGGCACTTGACAACTGTAGGCATAACAGGAGTTTTTTAACAATATATACAGTTTTTAAACATTTTAACATTTATTGTGTCACTATTTGGAATACCACTAATAGTAATATTAAAATAAACAAGGTATTCGCTGTTTGTAAAGGAGAGACCTCTTCCCAAAAACTAAATTCCTTTGTTTTGTGACTCCCTGATGATGGTCATGTGAAATGGCCGAAACATGTAGCATAAATGTAAGGAATATATGATATTCTTTTGCTAAGTGTTGTGTTTTTCGGATTTCATCTTTATAATTAGGTATTGTGACGTGGCGACTACGCAGCAGTCACGGATCTTCCTCATCTTGGCCGGCTTCAGCCTGAAGGTGAAGGCATTACGTTGCTTCGATACGTCGGCTCCCGTTTACCAGTCTGCACGGCAGAACATTCAAGAATCAGTTCTTCATCAGCACCGCTGTGAGGACCCAGAGTCTCGAAATGTTTTCTTCTCTTCCTCATTTCCGATGTTCCTGAAAGTATGGTTTCCTGTCAAAGTGGGTTGTGTTCGAATTACGACTCCCTGTCTGCCGAACAGTTTACTGTAGCAAAGAAAGTGTTGGCTGAAAATATTTGGGGAATAGATTATGGAGTCATTGTTGATTGTGTAGCCTAACGTGCCCCTTCTAACACGTATTGACGCACATTTCAGGTTTCGGTCCGGAGCAACTGGCAGGCAACCTGGCCGAGGGTATGAAGTTGCATCAGGGGGGCGAGTTCCTGCAGAGCTATGGGGGCGGTAATGGAGGCAGCAACGGCCAGCAGCCACCACCGCCACCCCCTCCTTACGATTTCGGGACTCCCCAGCAGCTACACGCAGCGTCCCCGTACGGACTGTCGCAGTGTCCGTTACACAGGATGCAGGCATGTTCCTGTCACCTACAGCACTCCCCGTCCTACGCACAGTCCGAGCCCTCTCCTGACCCTTTGCGAGGACAACCCGTCCCTCAGGGTGCTCAGTTCGGTCCTCCCCGTGCCTTACCGTCACGTGACACCGATAGCCGTCCCGACACCCCCGCCCCGTCCACCATGATGGGGCAGCTGATGGGGGCTCTGAACAACAACGCCCTGCTGGACGACCTGAATCTGAACATCGAAACGCTGCAGGGAGGCTTTGACTGCAATGTGGAGGAGGTGATCAAGCATGAGCTGAGCATGGATGGAAGTCTGGACTTCAATTTCTCTCAAAATCATCACCACGCAGGGATACACCAGTCGGCACCAGGCGCCCAGGAGCTGCAGCAAGGCATCGGTCCCCAGCAACCGGCAGTATCCTACTCTACCACTGTGTCGACAGGGCCGTCTTGGGTGCACTAGCCCTCAGCGGGGCCCCCGGCCGGGCGAAGAGGAGGCTACCTGCAGCTCCCACGTGGTAAGTTTCACACCTGCAAGCTGATACGCAGGAAGGAAGCAAATTGTAACTATAAATTGACTTTCCACAACCATAGCTAGAGGACTCATGAGGTCCACCAGTCTTCTGTGCCATGGGGAAAGTAAAGTGGCCGGAGTGTGAATCTAGTTACTTACCTCGACGTCTAGAATGATTAGAGCGCTACCGCCACTCGCTATTCATGATGTGGTGGCGTCTAGGCACATTGCTAGTACTGTCACTGCCTTTCATTGCAGGCTGTGTACAGAGTAAATAGATTGAGCTGCTTAAAAGCCGTCTGTCTGATTACGTCCGTTTATTTTATCTCCGAAATTACACCACAGATGTCAGCGAAATTTTGATATTCGGAGGTCTTGGAGAAGGTCTTCTTCAAAATTAGAGGGTCAGTTTGTTCCGGTAAGAGTTGCATAAGTGCCACTGGATAGTGGTGTTTAGGTAACTCTAATTGAAATGAAGCCGAAATAAAAGTGTTTAAATTTTCCTCGCAGTTTTGTATTTTACAGAAAACTCATGCATGACGTATTAAGCCTGTAGATCTAATATCAGCGCCGTCTTAATCGAAGTGCAAGGGACAATAACTTGCAATGGCGTAGGTAGGTTTTTTTTTGCGCCAGAAACGAGTAATCACTCTGCCCCAACCCCCAACGGTAATTATGAGCTTTGAAAAACCACTGTTATTTATTAAATTTCCTTGTATTTGGCCCAGTATTTTAATTTTTTATTTTTCCGTTCAAAATGTACTCCCCTCCCCCACACAGGGCGACCGAACCACTCCCCCACTTCTCCACCCGGCTGTGCCACTGATCGCTTGAACCATCCCAGCGTACAGTGATACTTGTAGATTTCACTGGAATTATAACAGTAAGTCGAGGCGCATGTTTGTGGTATATTAAAATCAGCACTGATACAGAAATTGGATTTCAGAACCAGGGGTAAATGCCCGAGATCAGTTGAACAACCCCAGGGTATATCAGCTTTTGCGGCTTCGAGAATTTGTTGCTTCATGTATTGTTGGGAATGAGCACACTGACATCATAAGACAGACACTCGTGATAGCTGTGTTGGAGGGGGTACCGTTCCAAAGTAGTTGGGAGTTTTCCTGTGCCTGTGTCCAGTCCTTTGAGATGTTGGTCTGTGGCTAGGAAACAGAAATAAAAGCGATTTTTTTGTGGTATTATTCCATATTATTTGAACAAAATATCACAACCGTATCAGGACCAAGTGGGTTTCTGAATCACATTCCTCAGGCGTCATTACCAGGTGCTGATAAGTCCTTAGCCCTACCAGGAATGTAAAAAGCTCGGAAACATGTCAGGGACGCGCGTGATTTCAACAACATCGAGACGCGAGCTGTCATCAAGTTCTTTTTCCTGCAGTGCAAGGCACCGAAGGAAATTCACGCCATTCTGACAGAAACATTAGATTTTTTTCCTTCTGGTCGAGCTAAGGACTTATCAGCACCCCAGTAGTAACCTGTTCAGCCAATGATGCTAAGAGTCCACATCGCAACGTGCACTTAAGTTTGTGCCGTGTGCATGCTGTATCGGTTGGTAGGAAGAAAGGAAGCGCGATCGGCCAGTAGCAGGCAGTGGGTGAGACTTGTGCGCAATAAGTGTGTATAACATTTTTACTGGTAAACTTCGGAAGGCTTTACGCACGTAGCTAGACCTTACGTACCCACTGCATGGAGCAGAGGCCTTCTTCAGAAGCTAACCGATTTTTAAGCTAGTCACGAACTTACCCGCATTTTATTGAAAACGAAGGTTCATTACCGCGTTTACAAAAGCCAGCCACCTGTCCCTATCCTGGGCCAGATAAATCCGGTCCATGTCCCCCATCCCGCTACCTGAAGATCCACCTTAATATTATCCTCCCATCAACGCCTGGGTCTTCCATGTGGTTTCCTTCCCTCAGGTTTCCCCACCAAAACCCTGTATGCACCCCTCCCCCATGTGTGCTACATGCCCCGCCCAATAGATAGACCTTTAGGAGGTTAATATTAAAACCTCTCTTGGGGGGGTGGAGTGCGAAGAAGTGGACTGAATTGAACTGGCTTAGTGTGCAGGTCAGCCGGACCGTATGTAGCTCGTGACGACTTTTGGAAATTGTACTTATATTATAGAAAGTGTAATTGATATATTTATGCAGTAAACTGTCACTCATATCACAATCAGCAATTTCTAATTGCTAACTGTGATATGAGTGACAGTTTATTGAATAAATATGTCTGTTGATTGGAGCACAACGGGGATATGTCACTGAAAGGTTGCTGAAACTAGTAAAGTTTCCATCCATGTATTTAGAAACTAAAAGAAAAAAGTTAGCACTTGCAGTGCTAACGTTTATTTCAACCAATAGTGTATACGTCATAACATAATTATGAACTACGTGAAAATTAAAACTCCAAAAAACCTCTACAGCATCAAATTCTACCCGTAAAAACATTAGAGATCGCTGTGTTTTGCGTGACGGTTGACTGCATGATCGGCGCACAACGGGAATGTATTCACTTCAAGGTAGAAAGTGTAATTGCTTGGTCATCGTCCTTCTGTGACTGACCACCATTTTTGAAATATTGTTAAGACATCCTCTTTACATATTACCCCTCCCTCCCCGCCCCAAATTCAAGCATTTTGCCGAAAAGACACGTGACATCTCTTACAAAGTCTGCAAGGTGATTTTGGAACAAATTATCTGTTTTAACTGAATACGTATTTTGTTCGTTTCTCCATGATTAATAATTAAGAACAAAAATAATGAAATGATTTCATTTAAATTAGAATGTAATTAATAAAGCAACGCTTACCCCGGGAATAATTCTGCGACCCACAGCTTATATATATATATATAAGCAGTACGGCTGTCACCGCTCTCCGAGTTGTGCAGGCCTTTCCGAGGATGACGCAGTGAAACTGCTGGGAGCGCTGTTAAACAAGCCGAAAATAAATTAATATATAGATAAGAGAATGAAGAACAAATAACTAAATACAGAGGTGTGACCGTAAATATGAATATAAAAACCTGTGAACGTTTTACGTAAAGCTTCTTGTGGAAGTGGCTAACAAAGAAGGTAGCCTAACGGTGCGGACTGGCACGTTATGTCGTATATTTTAAGTTAGATGAAGTATGTAGTGGTGGATATTGTGCACAGAAATAGCTGACAAATATGTAAATTTATGGTTAATAAAAGGCAAAGTCGTTTCTCTTCACTCCATGAAGTCGTAGGAGGGAATGGAAGTGGAGTTCCTCTTGTTCTTTTACCTTTGCACTAAATTGAGTGGGAGTGTTTGCTTCATGCCGTGGTCGCTTTACCGCTGTTACCCGTTCATCAGGTGAATGGGTGGACCCCAGATAGGTCCATGTTGCTTCGGGAAAATATTTCCTGCTACCAGAAAAATGGCCACAGTTCGTCGGTTGTCCAACCCATAGCCTAGTTACTGTACCAACTGAGCTGTTTAAAATATTCTACAGTCTGTGCAGGCGCTGGCTGCCTGTACAGGGAAGTACCCCTGTGATAGATGTGCCAGTCTGGGTTGTGAAACCGCTTAGATTGGTTGGTTGATGAAGATACTGCCTTCGTCTTAAGGTTTATGGCCACGCAAGGTAGAAGCGGGGTGTTCCTCTAATATGTTGGTAACATCGTACAATCTAACATGCTGTCGCAGTCCAGACGACCACAGTGTAATTTTTCGCCCCTTGAAAGCCTCAAATCTGATACCCCTGTTTTGTGTGAGTGGCTGCGTCCTCCCCCACTACATATAAAACCCCCACGAACAACCTGCAGGTTTAAGGAGCTCAAGTACCGACATCCATTACTGCAGTATCGCCTTCAGTGTGTTCTCTTGTATTCTTGATGACGTAATAACGAGGGGGCGGTGAACCCCCACCCCCCTCGCAAAAACTGTCATTTGTCCCGCATCCAGACGGCAAGTGGCACACGTGTTCATGATTGGACCACGGTCGGACTGGCCATTGATGTTGCTGTATCAACTGTACATATTTTTGCGTCCGAGGCATAGTGTAGAATGCAAATTGTCCAGACCCACACTAATGTTATGAGTCGCGACAACATCGACGCCAGATAATTGGCTTCTGTTGTTGATATACATTAAGAAGTTTGAACATGACGTACGAAAGGACGTTACACGCCTGTAGAACAGAGGTGGTTAAAATGTGGCCTTGCTTCGCTTGTGGTTGATGGCAGATGTCAAGACTTCTTCAAGGTTGGCCCGTTTGTATTATCATTAAAATCTTCGTTATTCAATCCGTATCATCAGTGTTTGATATTCTAAGTTCATGTGGTGGTAACCGCGCAACGTAATAACGATTCAGTCCCGATTCCCCTCTAAGACTGCCTGTCATATTTACATTTCATTAAATTGGCGCTACTCAACACACAAAACTGGGCCCGGTGATGGAAAGCAGCTCTTTCAGACACATCACCAGACTCGCAGTTTTCATTCAAGTAATAGAACAGACCCCGTTTTCGAAATGTTGCAATTTGAAAAGGCCAGACGACCAACACTGTCACTAGCAGTAGTAAGGCCTGCTGTCGTGCGGCGATATGGTGTCTGCTTCAGGCTCCTTCATCGTTGGAATAAAATTACACGTATGTGAATTTTTTTAATTCGACACAGTACGCGACAGCCACGTACTCGCGATATGCCACGTATGCCAAGCAATTAATGTTAGATTAAATTAGCCAGGACTGTGCAGTGCACGCACTGCGAATTGTACGTAACTGGATAGCTACTGCTACAGACATCGTAAACGTTTGGCAAGTATCAAACACGTTCAAAGAAGACTGCTTCACTCTTGAAGGTTGGAGTGATAGGGCGTCCTGAAACGTCGACAACGAACTGCCAACCAGTGCTTTGTAACATTCTAGAAGAGTGAAGCCTTATCAACTAGTAGCCGGCTAATGGCTCAAATAATGACCAGTAATGGCCATGTATTGAATGGCAACCGAATACTGGTACAGATAGTAGCCGGCTAATGGCCAGATAATGACCAGTAGTGGCCAAGTATTGAATGTCAGCCGAATACTGGTACAGATAGTAGGCGACTAATGCACAGATAATGGCCAGTGTTGGCCAGGTATTGAATGGCACCTGACTGCTGGTACAGATAGTAGCCGATTAATGCCTAGATAATGATCAGCAGTGGTCAGATATTGAATGGCAACAGAGTACTAGTACAGATAATAGCCGGCTAATGGCCCAGATAATGACCAGTAGTGGCCAGGTATTGAATGGCAACCGGATACTGGTACAGATAGTAGCCGGCTAATGGCCAGATAATGACAATTAGTGGCCAGATATTGAATGTCAGCCGAATACTGGTACAGATAGTAGCCAACTAATGCCTAGATAATGATCAGCAGTGGTCAGATATTGAATGGCAACCGAGTACTAGTACAGATAGTAGCCGGATAATGGCCACTAGTGGCCATGTGTTGAATGACAACCGAATACTGGTACAGTAAGTAGCCGGCTAATGGCCAAAAAATGGCCGGTAGTTGTCATGTATTGAATGGCAACCGAATACTGGTGTGAGTGGTGGCAGCGGCTGCTACCGGAAGAGTCAAGAAAGGATTTACCCTTCGAAGCATGAAAGTTATCAGAATTATATTGCTATGCTTCTTACAAGGACCATTTAATTAGGGGAATGCTGTTGTCGGGAAGTGATCACTGAGTACTGTGAGGATGATACGAAAGGTTTTGGATCCTGTGCCCAAAATGCAGAGCTTGACTGAAAAAAATGAGCTGAAGGTAGAAACGGCCGTGCTTCAAAGGGTTAAACGAAAGCAGACATAATATATTGTACATCGGTTAAAATCGCTGTATTTTTCCCCTCGCATCGTTTATTAGCCCTTCCCTTCCCTTTGTCGAAGCGCACATTGCCAACCCTACGCAAATGAATTAATCTGCCTGATAATCGTAACAAAGATGGAAGGAAACTCCCAGGAGACGAGCGAGGTCTACAAAATAAGACGTTACATCCCCTCTTTTCTACCCCAGGAACCATTAAATATTTCTAACACCCCACCCCCCCTCATCCCTGAACCTTCTACTTGTCAACGCGATTAAAAACAGCAGAGGGATGCAGGGAACGTGTGGGACGGAATTGCTAAATCTGAACATGAAATTTACTGAAGCGTAAAATCAGTTTTAACAACCACCACCGCCTTCTTAATTGTCGTTCAAGGATTTGCATATATTATATTGTCATAGCAGTGTTAACGTAAGGAACGGCGCCCGTCTTATCGTGCAACACAGTGCTAAGTGCCGACGAACTGGACGTGATGCGCTCTTTGTGTTTCCGTCAGTCACTCTGTATTTTTTAATAACGGTCACATTTGCTGAACTGTTGGGTATTAACGAACGCGATTCTGTGGCTTTTAGCTCTCCTACTTTATAATATGGAGGTTTCGTATTCGAATGTGCAGTGCTGGCGGACGTATCATAGCTGTCCCAGGTTAATCAAAATATTTACATAGTGTCGTAACCCTTTGAAGTATAGTGTTTGCTGTATGTACCACTTCCTTCGTGGGACTTGCAGCTTTTCGTAATGTTAAAGTAAACGTTAAATATTATCAGCATTTACGCCACTATGGTTCTCAGAACAGACGGCGGTTATTTCCGTACGCAATATTAAGTTTTTTTATTCTGTGGGGCAACAGCTCGACTCGGGCCTACGCCGCCGCATTGCTACGGTTTCTAGATCACAGACAGACAGACACACACGCACGCACGCACGCACACGTTCGGTAGGACTCCTCTGAACGAGTGATCAGCTCGTCAAAGAGACCGTTACCGACACAACACACAATAAACACAAGGGACGAATATCCGTGCCCTCAGGGGGATTAGAACCCGCTATCCCAGCAATAGAGCCGCCACATTGACTGGCTTTCGGAGACGAGACTACAGTCGGTTGCTGTGGTTTTATGAACAGCGTATTTTTATGTCGGTTGCTTGAAATTAGTGCTTCATGAGTTAAGTAAGACGCAGTCCCGTCTGTTGACATCCTTTCCACTTCATATATAGACATAATTTAGCGACCTTTGTAGTTGTGAAAGCATTGTTAAAATGATCTTCGGTGGCCATGGAGCTTCCAAGAACATATTGAGTATCAAGTTTGGTGTGTGTGTGTGTGGACATAATAACTGCGTCCTTCGCACATTGTAGAATGGTGTTCCGTCGCAATAGCACTAACTTCTGCCTTAGTAAGGATTCCGGAAACTTCCATAGTATAGTAGGTATAGCGCCAAGAAGAAAAAGAACAGTGACGTCGTGTTTTGTGATCAGTCCCGTTTCCTCCACAACGTGCACATGGCCTTTGGGGCCCCCACAGTGAGAACCGGGTTTAGTTCCCAGGGAGGTGAAACGGCCGTGGTATTTAGTTTACCACTGACCATCATGTAGTGCCCAAGTTAAGAATGGGTGGAGCTGTACCTATACTCCACCTGCATACCTCAGTGGCGTGGACAGAGGCTTTACCTTTCCTGTGTACAACTTTATTATATAGAGGGAACGTGCAGCTGGCGTAGAGAATCCAGATCATGCATAGAGTTTACATTCAAAAACTATTCCTCCGTCTTCGGTGTTACCCTCGGTAAGTTCACTTGGTTGATCGATGGGCAGTGGCGTGTAGCGCGTCACTCCATCGGTTGACTCGGTGGACAGCAAACGTCACGTGATGTTTATACTGCGCTTGTAGGCGCAGACATGTGCTATTCCTTGTGGCACGAGGTATGCAGGATGGTGGTTGGAATCCTTGGATCCTCTTAGGAGACAGGGATGTTGATGGTAGGATGATATTAAAGTGAATCTCAGGTTTTGGTAAAGATGTGAACTTGTTAGAACTGGCTATAGATAGGTTCGGGATTACGCCTGCCACTGATGCGTCGTCAAGTTCCAAACTGAAAGATTTCTTGAACGGGTAATTGTCAGCTGACCTGAAAGTATATTCTGTATCAAGTTATGAGTTCCATTCTTACTTTCCACTCTTATGAAGTATCTGTGGAGCATGGGTGTGGATGTACCTGTTTCTTCGTCTGTTTATGAAACTTCCTAAACACGTCCGTAAAAACAGCGTTGTATGATATTATTAATATATAAGATTGATTGACTGGGTGCGGAAGTAAGAGTAGTGATCATTTTATGAGGTATTACACCAGGATTTTACTAGCGAGTCTGAGGAAAACCACGTAAACGTCTTTCGGACCTTCAGTGACGCGTGAAACATCAGCTTTGCACCGCTCATGTGCGCTTTCCTGTTACAAGGGCCTAATGAAAGTTTCATGAAAATGCTTTTGCCTTCTCTCTGCTCCTTCTTCCCAACTTTGCCCTACTCAAGATGGCGCTCTGATGATTGATGGCCATGCACTTGCCACCTACATGCTAGCCATTAATTATAAACCTCGCCAAAATCTTAGCGCCAAGAAGCATGCCTTCAGCAATTTATTTTTTATACTAAAATATCTTTTTATGGGCCTCAGGTTGCTTCCGAATAAAAACGTATCTTTTTCGTGGACGTTCCCTCAGCTCTGTATGCTGCTATTTTTGTGCCCGCCACCTGATGAAACGTTCCGACAGTTCTGAAGGTCGCAGAGTATTTGTGGAGGCATAAAGAGCGTTTGTTTTTAAATGTTATTAAAGAACCGAAGAGGCATTTCATTTTTAGGTCCCGAAAGACGAAGAGTTCCCATGTTTGCAACGTGCTGGCGAGAGGCGCTGTCCCCCCCCCCCCCCGCACCCCCATGGCGCAACAGCCCTAGTGGGCCAGGGCCTTCTCATTATCGAGGCTTCACGATCACACTCAGACACACTACACTCTGTAGGATTCCTTTGATTGGATGGTCAGCCCTACGCAGAGACCTCTGAATGACAACACGCAGCACTCAGTAGAGATTCCCCCAGCGGAATTCGAACCCACAGTCTCAGTAATCGAGCGGCCGCAGAACCACGCCTTAGATTGAGCGGCCACTGGGATCGGCAGACAGTGGGGACTACTGGCTGTACGCCTACGAAAATGTTAAATGACGATTAATTTCGTGAGAGGATGCAAGTGTGGCAGCATGCTATGAAGATTGTTAGTTGTGTGAAGTGTTGACTCTGACTTTCACCCCAGAGAGACTCAGTTCGAGGGCTGTAGTGTACTTACCAACAGCGATGTGGTGCCACGAGGAAGAACTGGACATATGCAGATCAATTCACTTTCCATAACACAGTGGTACCCAAAGTTTGCTCCGCGGATCCTAAGGGATCCTGGACCAGTACCGAGGGGATCCCGGGATACATTTTTATATTGGCTGCTTTGAAGTTTGCTTATTTTTGTACATTCATGGATTAATTTTGACGTCCAATGGGCCGTACATCATAATATATTTCTATAGTAAAACCAACTAGGTGCGCCAATGTATCAAATTTATTTTATTTTGGAATGACACTCTACATGTTCCGGACGGCCTGTCCGCCCATCATCAGTTCAAGACTGTACATACAGCAACAGGCATTTGTCAAATAGATACTGCTGTCTGCTTGCTAGCAATCACCCAGTAGCAAGCAGACAGCAGTATCTGTATGACGTATACCTGTTGCTATATGTACAGTCTTGAACTCCTGATGATGGACGGACAGGCCGTCCGAAACACGTAGTGTCATTCCAAAATAAAATAAATTGGATACATTGGTGCATCGATTTGGTTTTACTATAGAAGTCATGGAATAACGTTTTGTTAAAAAATAATCGGAGCACTTCTTTATTTGGCGACATGGTTACGAGTAATGTTTACAGTAATTAAGGAACTTCCAGTAACCACGAAGCGAGCGACATTCATTTTAATTAAGCTCAAATCATACAGTGCGTTGTTACATGTGCTACTGGTATGTTTTCGTATCTTTCAGAAATCGGTTCTGAGATATAATTTTTTAGTTTTGGATACCTAACATCCGGACACTGTATTTACGCGAGCAAGGATGTGAGGATCCGTGGTTATTTTTCGTAGTGAAGAGCGGTCCGCGAGCGAAGAAACTTGGGGAGAAGTGCCTTTTTCGATATGTTACCATCGGTACCCGGAAAAGTGAGCACTGTTACTACACACGAACGTTTGGCCTGGCGATAATGAATGAAATGCGAATTATATCTTGATCTGTACTAAGCACACGTGAATAGTGACGTTCTGTGTCACAGTGATGACGATGATGACCATGATGATGAAAGTGTACAGATTGCTTATCTTTGAATGATAGGACGAATGGTAAACGATGTATTGGAACGGATTTGGAAGGAAGCGTTCATGGAAGTTGCGTGGAGTTATTGCGGTAAGTCGTGAATACCGAACGCCGTGGAACAATCCTTCTGGAGACCTTGGCACTTCGGGGTTGGCTACGCAGCGTATGTTGGTGTTCTTTACCGTCGTTTCGGGTCAACCTGTCCCATCTTTAAGCGTCTAAGGGTTGACCCTTTTAGATGGAAACGATAGGCTGTTTCGAATCGTCGGTAAACAACTACCAGTATATACTGCGTCAAATCCCTCCCGGCCTGAACTGCACCGGCGGAAACCTGACATATCGCTCTTTATGGAAAAGCTAATATTTTTTAAGACGTTCAAGAAATTTCCTGCTTCTTAAAAGCGATCGTGTTACAACCTTCTTCCTGGTCTTACATGTGGGCGCTTTCCAAGCGGGTTTCCATTCTTAAATTCTGTGAATGTTTATTGTATCCTCTTCATATCTGCATATTCAGTTCACTGTAGCGCCGTAGACTGTACTCTCCTAGTAACCTTCTTATGTCCAAATATTTTACTTGGCGCTTTGTATTGATACAGTTGTGTTTATGCTGTATTTTTTTCAAAACAAGGAGTCACATTCCCTACCCTTGTGGAGTAAGTAATGGAAGTATTGTACAGTTTCGTCAAGGTTCTGAGGAACGTGTGTTCTTTCCGCTATTTATTTTGTGACACTGAAGGGCTCTCCACCGTTCATGTTTATGGAAGCGAAATTTGGACCCTCAGACAAAAGGATAAAAAAACAATTCACATCACTCGAAATGGGATTTTTTGGAAGAACAGCGGAATACACACTTTTTGACTGCAAGAGAAGTTAAGAAATTTAGGAAGAGTTGAAAGTAGAACCAGTTTACTAGGAACTAAGAAGATACACATCAAATTGGCTACAACATGTAGTAACAAGAATGAACAACAACAGGATGCAAACAGTAATGCTGATTTATAGACCAAGTGGACGCAGACGACGGGGAAGACCTTTGAATAGACTGTTGGGCGAGGCCGAAACAGGTCTATAAAGGCCTAACTCGTGACAGATGGCATGGCGATGATGATGATGATGATGACCATGATGATGAAAGTGTACAGATTGCTTAGCTTTGAATGATAGGACGAATGGTAGACGATGTATTGGAACGGATTTGGAAGGAAGCGTTCATGGAAGTTTCGTGGAATTATTGCGGTAAGTCGTGAATAAGAGTCTGGTGTGATGGACTAAACTGAGGTGGTTTAATTGGGGATTAGTGGTGGGTATTTACGTTGTACGTGCCTTTGGAACGTAGCTTTGTATGGTGCTGGAACTTGGACACGCAGGAAAGTAGATCAGAAGTACATGGAAAGTTCTGTAGTGTGGCATTGGAGAAGGATGGGAAGATCAGGTGGACCGATATTGTGTGAGAAATAAAGAATTATTGCATAGATTCAAGGAAGAGAGGAAATCGCACATGCATTAAAAAGGGAGGCTAATTGAACTGGTCACATCTTGCGTGGGACTGCCTTCTAAAACACTTTATTGAAAGAAAGATAGAGGGAAGGATATAAGTAACGGGAAGGCGAGGAAGAAGACGTAAGCAGCTATGGATGATTTCAAGGAAATGCGAGGATACCGAAATTGAAAGAGGAAGTGCTAGTTCTCACTGTGTGGAGAAGTCGATTCGGAAGAGACTGTATACCTGTCGTAAGAGTACGGAATGAATGGATGAATGAATGAATTTACATTGTGTGTGTTGAATATACGAAATAATCGATTGGTCATACAGTTACTGTTGCAGGTAATCCAATTACAGGCATAACATAAAGCGGTCGTCCTCGCCTTGTGATCTGGTTGCTGACTGCGGCTTGGGCTGTCCCAGCTTATCGGCCTTCTTTGTGACACACTTGTGTTCTCTTTCATACAGAACTTGGGAGGGAAAGCGTTAGGACGGGAAATACTGCGAGGTACAGCAGTCCGTTTCCAGTGTAGCGGTGTATGTCGCTTTGTAGCACTGATCATCGTGGAATAAACTCATGGAGTTTGTGCTGTCATTCGGTCAATGATAGTTTGTTGCTGAGAATGTTCGAGAGTATGGTGTTGAGATTTGTACTCTTCACAAAATATTATTAGGATTAGCATATAAGCAGAGCATGCGACATATATGGAGAAGAAGGGGAATGCATACGCGATTTTGACGGAGAAACCTGAAGGAAGGAGACAACTTGATAGACATAGGCGTCAGTGGAAGAATACTAATATTAAGATGGATCTTCAAGAACTAGGATGGGATAGCGTGGACTGGATTAATCTGGCTTAGGATGACACGTGGCAGGCTGTTGTGAAGACGATAAAGAACCTTTAGGTTTCATCATATTCAAGGAATTTCCTGACTAGCTAAGGAAGTTTTGACTTTAGAAATGTTACTGTGCCTCATACAGTTCGTCGGATGGATGGATGGATGGATGGGTGGGTGGATGGTTGGTTGGTTGGTTGGTTGGTTGGTTGGTTGGTTGGTTGGTTGGTTGGTTGGTTGGTTGGTTGGTTGGTTGGTTGGTCGGTCGGTCGGTCGGTCAGTCGGTCTGGTCGGTCGGTCGGTCAGTCGGTCTGGTCGGTCGGTCGGTCGGTGAATTTAGTCACAGTTAACTGTAGGTTTCTGATTCTTCTCGTAATAGTTCGTATGTGTCCTGCTGGTAAGAAAAGTTCCCAGTAGTGGGACTCGTAGGTTTATCACTGTCCGTACAGAGACACGCCACTGGACTCTCTGAACCGCCAGTTCAGTAATAATAATTTCATCGCAGCCAGTTTATTAAAATTCCATTCTAATTATTCCCTTTCTACCTAGGCACGCCCAGTGGTGGCTTCCGTTTAGGATTTCCAACAAAAATTGTGTATCACCATCTTGGGTTACCGTGTAAGCCTGTTGTATTCCTGACTTCGCTGTAATTTGCTTGTGGTGTTCACTCCAGTAACCTGTTCCATCAAATTCCCATCAAGTGCGCTTTTAAAATGAGAGAAAGAAGCAAAGAATGAAAGAAAATAGTCTGAGCTTTCCATTTTTTTTCTGCGCTTCTAAATTAATTACTTGGAACAAGTCTTTTGAATACTCTTTACATAGTGGTGGGTGTAAACACTTTCACGCTTGGTCGCGTCCAGCCGCTGAACGATCGGTCTTGTCAATACATCCTGCTGCCCTGCTCTGGATTGATAACCCAAAATTAGCGGGGGGGGGGGGGGGAAAAAGTTTTAATTGAACGCCTAAAAAAACAGCAAAGTTTTCCGGGAGGGGGGCCCCTTTTTAGTTCCTGTTTGATTGGTAAATTGTTAGGTAAAAAAG
>Ga0136643_10004335_pt1 | contig 19513 bp, 14 predicted proteins | sample TergutLab28metaG_FD_96883 | JGI IMG/M metagenome (GOLD analysis project Ga0136643, IMG submission 96883) | Labiotermes labralis P1 segment gut microbial communities from Petit-Saut dam, French Guiana - Lab288 P1 (version 3) (version 3) | ecosystem: Host-associated > Arthropoda: Insects >...
AGTCGAAGCCTCAAAAAGCAATGTCACGCTAACCCGACCATCATCACTGCGCAACTGTCTGCAAGCATCGTGCTTTGTACCCAAAGCACCACTTGTTAGGGAGCTTCGCCTCCCTAAAACCCCTGCCTCTGAATAGAAAATGTCTGACTTGACCATTGCAATCACTTTAGCGCTATCAAATATTGCCACACCACCTACTGAACAATCATGCTACATTTTGATATGATATGTCGCATGGTTGTTCAAGTGTGCTTTTCAAAAATTCTCTAAATAGGAGTATCTGAAATGAAAAAAAGAAGTATTGAAATCAAATTACGGCTTAGCGAAAGCGAAGCCAAATCGCTTAACGGCCGTGTTAAAAAAAGTGGCTTGTCGCGAGAGAATTATCTGCGCCATCTCATAAAAAATCTCATCCCGACAGATGTACCGCCACCTGATTACCATGCGATGATGAATCAGCTTCGTGCCATCGGTAATAACCTAAACCAAATTGCGACAAAGGTACATATATTAAATGTGCTAGACGTGAAGCGTTACGACGAGAATGTCAAAACAGTAAAATCTACTATAGTCGATATTACAAACGCTGTCATGTTGCCACGCAAATTTGATAGTAAATAATCATGGCCACAACTTCAATCTGGCGTGTCACAGGAAAAGGAAACTTAAAAAAAGTGGTTGATTACGTCAAAAATCCAAATAAAACTGATGAGAAAATACGAGTTGGACACGATGCGGTATCACAAGAGCACTGGTTATCCAATGTAATAAATTACGCAATGCAATCAACCAAAGTGCAGGATGACATTTACGATGAAAGTGCGGAAATTGTAAACCGATATGTCACGGGCATAAATTGTGACCCTGATACAGCCCGTGATGAAATGCAAGCTACTAAACTCAAATTCGGCAAAATAGGCGGTACGATAGCTTATCATGGTTATCAATCATTTGCTCCCGATGAAGCCAACCCGACGATGGCGCACGAAATTGGTGTGAAGTTGGCAGAGAAATTATGGGGTGAACAGTATCAAGTTGTCGTAACAACACATTTAGATAAAGGCGACCATCTACACAATCACTTCGTTCTAAATACCGTTTCATTCGTTGATGGCAAAAAGTTCTATCGCTCTAATCGTGACTATTATGAAATGCGCAAAATTTCTGATGAGTTGTGCCGTGAATACGAATTATCTGTTATTGAACACTCTCGGCGAGGAAAAAGCAAACATTATTCAGAATGGAACGCCGGGCAAAAAGGTCAACCCACATATCGCAGTACGATAAAAAACGATATCGATATATCAATCCGGCGCAGTATGACTGACAGACAGTTTTTTGATAAACTTCGCAAGTTAGGGTACGAAATTAAGCTTGGCAAAGATATCACTGTCAGAGCATTAGGACGAGAAAGGGGCGTCAAGCTAAAACGTAGCTTTGGCGAAGAATATTCACTTGAAGGTATTTATCGGCGAATACTAGCGCAAACCAGACCCGAGATACCAACATACCCGATACCGCAAAGAAAATATCGCTACAGAGGGCGTTTCTTTATACCACACAGAAAAACAGGGCTACGTGCTCTGTATTTTTATTACCTCTACCGCCTTGGGCATTTTAATAAAAAGCGAGACCCGAATCACAAACTTGTACACTTCGTATTCCGTGAGGATATTCGATACATTCGTCGAATATCCGAAGAAGCCCGGTTACTTGTGAATCACAAAATTGATACCGACCTACAGGTAATCGCTCATAGACAGGAACTTCAAGCAACGCTTAATCAACTCGGCAATCAGCGCAAACTTTTACGCAATAAACTACGAACATTGAAAGATGACGAAATCATTTCAACAACCAAGGCTGAAATTACAGAACTATCAAAGGCGATGAGCAAAATACGCAGGGAGGTGAATTTGTGCGACGAGGTAGAGTTGCGCTCAAAAAGTATGGAAGCAAAAATACAAATTGAAAAAACTACAAAATCTAAAAGAAAGGACATTTCAAACAATGAACAATTCCGGCGATGCCGCTGAACAAATTGTGCGTATGAGCCTAGAAGGTGTCGAGTTTGCGGCACGTATTACAGGCACTGCCGCAAAAGAACTCGCACTACTACTTATTACAGCAATTAAAAGTAACAAAGACAAAGACCACACTAAGCTTAGAGGCAAAGAGCGACTTAAAACCATGCTTAAATCCGGCAAACCTTTAGAAGTCTACTCCATCAAGGAGCGTGACCTCTCAAAATTCGTAGATGGCGCAAAAGAGTACGGCATTGTTTATTGCGTTCTTCGTAACTCAAAAAGCAATCCTGACGGACTATGCGACATCATGGTCAAAGCGGATGATGCCCCTAAAATCGCCCGTTTGTCAGAGCGATACAAAATTTCTACAGTTGACAAAGCTACTATCGACCGTAACGTCATACCGGACAAAACTAAAAATGACAACGCTCCGCATATGAATGAAAAAACAGAAAAAGATTCAGAACCCGAAGCAATGCAGAAAGACAAAACGGAGCAGTTACTTGACGAATTACTCGGCACACAAGAAGGAAAAACCGATCACAATGCTCACGATGCTAGTACCCCTAAAAAGCTTGAACCGAATCAATCACAATACGAAAAGCCAAAACCAAACAAGACATCAGAGGTTGCAGACACCCGCCCTTTAGCCACAGCCGAAAACCGCAATCAGTCCGCAACTATCTCAGAACACGGCTTGAACTCCGCAGGGGATTCTTTGAATAAAAGTGGCAAGCCTTCCGTAAAACAAGAATTGCGGGAAATCGCCGGTTCGCAAAAGCAAGAAAAATCTCAAAAACACAAAGACATCACAAAATCAAATAAGTCAAAACGCAACCCTCCAACCACCCACCAACAACCGCAACGTGGCGGTAGAAATAAAAAAGCGAAAACGAAAGGAACCCGATAATATGAACAATTTTGACGATATCTTAAACAACGCATCCATGCAAACAAACGAAAATCTACACTATTCCAAGGAGGAATACGCTGTGAAAAAGCAGACTGAGCGAGATGAATTGTTTACGCTTTCCTCCGATACCGTTTCTGAAATCTCGAATGATGGTGAAAAACTGAAGCAATATCTCGATGTACAAAGCCACTTTGACAGATACAGTGCAGTCAATGCCATGCTGATTTTTGCACAAATGCCAAATGCCACTAAGCTAGGCGACTTTGGACATTGGAAAAGCAAAAACGCATCTATCAAACCAAATCAAAAAGCAATTTCTATCCTAGAACCTCACGAATACACAAAAGATGACGGCACTCTTGGCACCGGGTATAATATCAAAAAGGTTTTTGATATATCACAAGTTCAAGCAAGCCGAAGTATGCAGGACTTGGCACAGCCTTCATATAGTGACCGTCAGAAATTGGCAGCACTTATCCATAAACCACCGGTACCCATACTACCTGTTGATGAACTGCCGGATAACTTGGGAACACAAATCAATCCCGAATCAGGTGCTATATCTGTTCGAAGAAATCTTAAATTTGCCGAAATGTTTAGCAGTATAGCCGCGTCACTTGCAACCTTAGAGCTAAAATATAACGAATCGCACATTGATAAGAGTTTCTCTGCATACTGCATATCATATCTGTTATGTAAAAAGCATGGTGTGGACACAGAGCAGTTTGACTTTAGCAGATTAGGCGATGTGTTTACTAATCTCGATACACAAGAGGCAAAAACAGAGTTTCAGACGATTCGCGATACCTTTTCCAACACTTCATTCAAATTGAGCAGAGAACTTGAATCGCTCAACAAAACAGCACGAAACAATGAAGCACGGTAAGAAAAGAAATTCACTATATGCTTTTGGCTTAATTCCGGCAGTTTGGCTTGCTCTACTCGTTGCCCCTGCCATATCAGGCGGATTGCCGGAAATAATACGATACTTTCCGATAGCTATCGCAAATCCGTTACATATAATATGGTGTGAGGACAGTTTACAAACTATCCTCTTTTTTGTAGTTGCATACGTTGTAGGTATCGGAGTATATGTATCGACTTTACGTAACACCAGACAAAAAGAAGAACACGGCAGTGCAAAGTGGGGTGACGCTTCCACAGTTAACCGAAAATATGCTGATAAAAAGTTTTCGCAGAATAAATTGCTGACACAACACGTAAGAATCGGGCTAGATGGTAAAAAACATCGCCGAAACCTCAACGTGTTAGCAGTAGGCGGGTCAGGCTCCGGAAAAACTCGATTTTTTGCAAAAGTCAACGCAATGCAAGCAAACACTTCAATGGTCATACTTGACCCTAAAGGCGAAATCACAAGAGATACCGGTTTCTTGCTAAAGCACAAAGGCATGGATGTTAAGGTGCTTGACCTAATAAACATGTGGCGGTCACACTGCTATAACCCATTTGTCTACCTGAAAGAAGATAACGATGTACAACGGCTTGTAACAAACCTGTTCAAAAGCACAACCCCAAAAGGTACTCAGAATCAAGATCCGTTTTGGGATGCGTCGGCGTCAATACTGTTACTCGCTCTCATCTTCTATCTTAAATACGAAGCACCGCCTGATGAGCAGAACTTTTCTATGGTTATGGAAATGCTACGTTCGGCAGAAGTGCGGGAAGATGACGAGAACTTTGTATCTGTGCTTGATGAGTTGTTTCAGCGATTAGAGATGCGTGACCCTGAACATATCGCTCTGAAATACTATCGCTCTTATCGTTCAGGAAGCGGTAAAACATTAAAATCCATTCAAATCACACTCGCTTCAAGGCTTGATAAATTCAACCTTGAATCTCTGGCTGCACTCACAATCACAGATGAGCTTGACCTCGCTTCACTCGGCAAGAAGAAAACTGCACTGTTTATCATAATTCCCGATAACGACAGCAGTTTCAACTTCCTTGTCAGCATACTCTACACACAATTATTTCAACAGCTTTTTTACTGCGCAGACCATGAGCATGACGGAACATTGCCCACCCACGTCCATTTCATAATGGACGAGTTCGCCAACGTATCACTGCCTGATGACTTTGACAAAATCCTTAGTGTTATGCGCTCTCGTTCAGTTTCTGTCAGTATCATACTGCAAAATCTGGCACAACTCAAAGCACTCTTTGAAAAGCAGTGGGAGAGTATCGTCGGTAACTGTGATGAGTTTTTATACTTGGGTGGCAATGAACAGAGTACGCATAAGTATGTATCAGAACTCATTGGCAAATCGACAATAGATACAAATACATACGGCAAATCAAAAGGGCGAAACGGTAGTTATAGTACAAACTATCAGATAACAGGACGTGAATTGCTCACACCGGATGAAGTTAGGATGCTTGATAACCGCTATGCGCTTCTATTCATTCGTGGAGAGTTGCCAATCATGGACGAAAAAATCGACCTTTTGAAACATCCGAGCATACACGCCACAACAGACGGAAGTGCCAAACCATATCGGCACGGTCAAACCATTCAACCAAACGCTTCTATTATCTTCGATGAAAGCATTGACCCGGTACAGTTACAGGAAACTTTTGTTGCAGACAATGAATACGTCCTGCTTTCAGAAGAAGATTTAGAGCTATTATTCCAAAAACAGGAGGAGCAATAATTATGCGCAATTTTTGCAAACAAGAAAAACAGTCTAAGGTGAATAAAAAAGTACTGCGCCTATACCTCACAATCGCTATGGTTATAGCAATGATGGTGATGTGCTACATACCAGTAAGTGCAAATGACCCAATTGGTGTAGTGAACAATTTGAGCAATTTCATCTTCGGCTTCATAAGGGCAATCGGGCTTATCATACTTGGATTCGGAATTGTACAGATAGGTCTGTCACTTAAATCGCATGACCCATCTCAACGTGCAAACGGATTTCTAACACTCGCAGGAGGTATCATCATCACGTTCACAAGAGAAATCTTGACTCTTATCACAGGTTAGTTCTATGTGGATCATAGATAATTTAGAATATGCTCTGCGGGTGTGGAACGACAAGCTTGCAGAGCTTTGGGGTTTGCTGACACAGTCGCCTGAAACATTCAGAGGCGGTGCTGTTTGGAGCGTGATGATGAACATTCATGGTGCTGTCAGGGCGATAGGGCTTGCTTTGCTTGTATTGTTTTTCGTCGTTGGCGTTATGAAAACGATGGGTTCATTTGCAGAGCTTAAACGCCCTGAAGTTGCTGTAAAGATGTTCATACGATTTGCCATAGCAAGAGCTGCGGTTGTCTATGGGTTGGAGTTAATGATGGCACTTCTTAGCATCGTACAAGGGTTAATGTCAACAATCATGGCAACATCCGGTCTTGCAAACAGCGAGGCTGCAACTGTTCTGCCAACTGAGATTACCACTGCTATCAACAATACAGGTTTTCTCGAAAGCATACCACTTTGGGCAGTTACACTCTTAGGTGGTCTTTTCATCACAGTATTATCATTCATTATGATTATGAGTGTGTACGGTCGCTTTTTTAGGATTTACCTATACACAGCACTTGCACCTGTGCCACTTTCAACTTTTGCAGGCGAACCGAGCCAGAATGTCGGTAAAGCTTTTATCAAAAGCTATTGCGCTGTTTGTTTGGAAGGTGCAGTTATCGTGCTTGCTTGCGTCATATTTTCAATATTCGCATCAACACCGCCTGCTGTAGATTCCAATGTGGCAGCAGTCACACAAGTCTGGAGCTATGTCGGTGAACTAATATTCAACATGCTCATACTCGTAGGCATGGTCAAAATGGCTGACCGTGTCATACGCGAGATGATGGGCTTGTAGGAAAGGAAATTATGGAAGTTAAAATTAATCGCGAGATTCGGGATTATACCGAATCAATGTTCTTTGGATTGTCGTTCAGGCAATTCTTTTTTTCTGGTTTGGCAATCCTAGTTGCAGTAGCTTTATACTTTTTGCTTAATCCACATCTTGGAACTGAAACAGTATCTTGGGTATGCATACTCGGTGCTGCACCACTGGCTGCGATGGGATTTATTAAGTATAACGGCATGACAGCAGAGCAAATTGCTCTAGCGTGGTTTCGCTCAGAGTTTCTCATACCAAAGAAACTGACGTTCCGTGCAACCAACATATATTACGAAGCACTAAAACCAACTATTGACGGAGGTAAGAATTAGTGAAGACACTTAGAACATTATTCCGACAGGATAAGGAGCGATTCGTTGCCCCAAAATCTGTTCAAGACGTGATACCAATAAAATCTATTTGGGAAGACGGTATCTTTCTTGTCGGAAACATGAAGTATTCAAAAACATTCAGGTTTGATGATATAAATTACCATGTCGCATCTAAAGATGACAAAGAGAGCTACTTTTTACAATACTCGGAACTCCTGAACTCATATGACAGCGGTGCGACATACAAACTTAGTATTATTGTCAAGCAACTTGATAAAGAAGGATTTAAGAAAGAAATACTCATTCCACTTAAAGGCGATGACCTTGATATTTACAGAAAAGACATTAACCAAACCCTGCTCGATGAAGCTACGGGCTCAAACGGATATGTACACTTAAAATTCATTACTGTGAGTGTACATAGGAAGAATATAGAAGAGGCTCGAAGCTTCTTTTCACGGTTCGGCACAGAAATCTCTGCACACCTAAACCGTTTAGGCTCTCGTGCTATTGTATTGGACGCAAGCGATAAGCTCCGTCTAATACATAACTTTTTGCGTCCCGGCGAAGAAAGCGGATATTCGTTTAATCTCCGAGAATCAATGCGAAAAGGTCATAGCTTTAAAGACTACATCTGCCCCGATACCTTTGAGTTTGAAAAAGACCACTTTGTAATGGGTGATAAGTATGGTCGTGTATTATTTTTACGTGATTATGCCAACTTCATCAAAGATGATTTTGTTGCAAAACTTTGTAACTTTAACCGCAACATGATTCTCAGTATAGATTTTATCCCTATTCCAACCGATGAAGCTGTACGGGAGGTTGAGAAGCGTGTACTCGGTGTCGAAACTAATATCACTAACTGGCAACGCAGACAAAACAGTAACAATAACTTTTCGGCTGTTATCCCTTACGACATGGAGTTACAGCGAAAGGAGAGCAAAGAGTTTCTTGATGATTTGACTACTCGTGACCAACGCATGATGTTCGGTGTCCTAACCATCGTCATAACCGCTGATACAAAAAAGCAACTTGATAGTGACACTGAAACATTATTTGCTATCGGCAGACAGGGGCTTTGCCAGCTTGCCATACTCAAATACCAACAGATGGATGGCTTAAATACCGCACTACCCTACGGAGTACGGAAGATTGATGCTGTCAGGACGCTTAACACTGAAAGTGCCGCTGTCTTCATGCCGTTTCGTGTTCAGGAAGTATCGGATAGTGGCGGTATATATTATGGTATCAACGCAATCAGCCGCAACATGATTATTTGCGACAAATCAAGTCTACTCAACCCAAACTCTTTCCGGCTCGGCGTTCCCGGTTCAGGTAAATCTATGGGTGCAAAGGCAGAGCTCGAATACATAGCCGTAACAACCGACGATGACATCTTAGTCTGCGACCCGGAGGGCGAGTATGGAAACTTAGTGGAAGCACTTGGCGGCTCAAAAGTTGTCGTATCGGCAGGTAGTCCCCATCATATAAATGCTCTTGATATGGTTGAGGGGTATGGTGATAGCAAAGACCCGATAATCGACAAGTCGGAGTTTGTACTCTCATTGTTTGAACAACTCGACCACTCACGCAACCTGACTGTTATCGAAAAAGGTATCGTTGACCATTGCTTACGAAGAATTTATCAAGCTCATCGCAATGGCGGTGAGTTACCTACACTTTCCGTATTGCAAGAGGCACTGCTCAATCACAAAGACAAGGAAGCTGAGGGGCTTGCAAAGTCTCTTGAACTATTTACTAAAGGTTCACTAAATGTATTTGCACATCCTACCAATGTTGATACAAAAAACAGGATGGTTGTTTACGATATTCTCAGCCTCGGTAGCCAACTTAAAACTATGGGATTGCTCGTAATTACCGATGCCATGATTAATCGTGTTGCTATGAACTGGAAAATGGGTAAGCGGACACATCTATACATCGATGAAATGCACGTTGTTTTTTCTAACGAATATTCCAGTAACTTCTTCTCATCTGCTTGGCGGCAGTTTAGAAAACGCAACGCATTTCCAACAGGCATCACGCAAAATGTGGAGTATCTCCTAGATTCAGTTACAGCACGGACTATGCTCAGTAATAGCGAGTTCATTGTTATGAATAACCAAGCCGCTTCTGACCGTGTGGAGCTTGCAAAACTACTTAACATTTCAAATGAACAGTTATCATACGTTGAAAATGCAAACGCAGGGTGTGGGCTTATGCGGATTGGTAATGCACTTGTTCCTTTCGAGAACAAGCTTAACCCCAATTCGGCTCTGTACAAATTAATGACAACACGCCCGGGAGAATCGTAAAATGAAGTCAATCAAAACTAAGGAAGTTGCGCAGGTAAAAGTGCTTGATAGAGCTTCCAATCTTCATGATCGAGCAAAAAACAGTTTTGTTAAAACAAAAGGGTTTACCGAAAAAGCAGTAAATGAAACCAAGCAATCGAAATACTCATCACCTGATGAGTATGCAACCGACAAAGTGCAGGGAACAGTAAAGTCCACAGTTTATGATACTGTTCATGTGGCAAAAGATACTCCGCAAAATGTCCGTGAAAATGTAGCAAAAGTTAATAATGCAGTCAACAAGGCAAAAGCATTCAATAATAATCAGCAGGTAAAGCAAGTTCCACATGGTAGGGTGCCTCATCGGCAGGCACCCTACTCTTACAAAGCCACAACAAATGCTAAAAACTCATTAAATCCCCGACACACTTACAAGGCATACCGCCACACTGATACTGCACCAAATTCAAGCGGTAGGTCTGCCACAAGGCTTAGTCCAACATCAGAACACAAATCAACAATCAAGACGAATTTAGCACCAAAAGCTATCAAACATTCACAAAAGGGGCAAGTTAAATCAGCACGCAAATCAATAAAATCAGTAGGAGTATCTGCGACAAAAAACATAAAAACAACAGAGCGGTCTGCCAAAACTGCTTATGCAACAGCAAAGGCAAGCAGGAAAACTGCTATACGAGCGCAACAAACAGCACGTGCTGCTTCTCAAACCGCCGCAAAGGCTACAAAACGTGCCGTAATTGCCACTATCAAATTAGTCCGCCTCATATCTGCCGCAATAAAAAGTTTGATAACTGCTATTGTTTCGGGCATAGGGGTTGCCATATTGATTATAGTTACAATATGCATGATTGCTATATTCATCGGTTCGGCATTTGGTATCTTCTTTGCCAATGAAACAAGTTTCGAATCAACTCAAACCATCAACTCCGTTATATCCGAAATAGATAGCGAATTCACAGCACATATTGATTTTATCATTAACTCAAATCAGCATGACAGTCCGGTAGTATCAGGCTCGAGAGCATTGTGGAAATACGTGCTTGCTGTATACACTGTTTTGACAGCTACCGACCCTGATAACCCTATGGATGTTGTCACTATGGACGCTCAAAAGGCTCTGACACTTCGCCATGTATTCTGGACAATGAATTCTATAACATACGAACTTGTCGAATATGAAGACGAGGTTGATGTCTTAGATGAGGACGGCGAGCCTACAGGTGAAACAGAGATTGAAGCAACCGTTACCCTTTATATCACTATCAACAGCATGAGTATCAACGAGATGTCCGCATATTACAGTTTCAATGACGAGCAAAACACATTACTAAGCGAACTGCTAAAACCGGAATACGACATTTTGTGGAATACTTTACTATTTGGTGTTGGTTCGCTCGGCAGTGGTACTATAGTTGAGATTGCCGCATCACAAATCGGAAATATCGGCGGTGAGATATATTGGCGGTGGTATGGATTTAACAGCCGTGTAGCGTGGTGCGCTATTTTTGTCAGTTGGGTTGCTGAGCAAGCAGGGTATCTTGAAACAGGAACAATCCCCCGTTTTGCTGCTGTTGTTTCAGGTGTCGAGTGGTTTCAAACTAGAGGTCAATGGGGTGACAAAAGCTACACTCCATCGCCCGGAGATTTGATATTTTTTGCTTGGCAAGTAGGCGGCAGACCTAATCATGTTGGCATTGTCGAACGTGTCGAGGGGGGCTATGTTCATACCATTGAGGGCAATAGCAGCAACTCTGTCAGACGGCGGTCTTATCGCTTGGATAGTGTTAGTATTATTGGGTATGGGGTGTTGTTATATCAAAGGTAGGCACTACATGCGGAATGAAACAGAACAATCAGTAAACTACAAAGCGGGTTTAAAGCGAAAATCAGAAAGTAAAAAAGTTTGTAGCAAAGCACAGAAAGCTACCGTCATTGCGGACTTAACTCGCAATGACGGTAATTTGTTTTGTTAAAAAGCTATTTCAGGTAGCGCTCTTGACTCAATGTTATTAAGTTAAAATGTTAATTCTCGCGTCCTGCTTTCAAGCCATGTGAAGCACTTGGGACATCATTTCTGCTAAAGAAACTGTGTATAGCTTATTGCTTTTCATACCACTCGAAGTGCGCGAAGTGCATCCATCAAGTTTCTTGCAACATAGTAATGCTCTTGCTCTGTCCCACCGGTCTGCTCCAACAACCTCGCAGCATTAAGCGCATCCATCATCGTTGCATGACTTGCCGGAGTAAATCTATCGTAAAGTTGCTCACTGACCTCACCAATTACGATGACATTTCGCAAATACACTTGGTATGGCAATCGATCAAGATTATTTATTGCATACACTAAGGCATCGTACGCTGCATCGATTTCATCCTGCTCTGCCCAAGCATTGGAGATTACACGAGAGGCTCCCATGTGCGCAACCACGAACGCATCAAAGCTCTCCGTTGTGAACATAAATGAAATTCTATGGTAGTAATTTCCAGATTGGCGAAGCTGTCGCAAAGCCGCTTTATCTGTATCCGGAATAGGCGGTAGTGGCGGTGGCTGTGGTGGCCTATCGGGAGGTTCTGGTTGCGGTGGGGGAGCAGGAGGCTGTGGTCTGTAGTCATATTCAGGTGGCACAACATAAACCGGATCACCGAAAAGACTTCTCTCAATATGGATGCGGTTTAACATTCTCTCCATCATAGCGGCAACTTCAGCTCTGGTCGCTTGTCCGGCTGCGCCGAGAAAGGCTACACCATTCGCCTGCCTTCTGCCTTGAAAAATCCCATGACGCACCACAAATGCAGCGCCTTTCGCCGCCCATTCTGCCTTTTCACCAATATCGACAAAATGAGAAACTATATCCGCCCACTCACTCTCAGGAATTTCATCAAAGTATGGCATTTTCAGGCAAATTCTGGCAATCATGAGCATTGCCTCTTGTCTTGTCACATAAGCACCGGGACGAAATCGTGTTCCAGCGGCATCCACACCACGCACCACGTCGGCCTGCGCTGCTGATGCAACATAGTTCGCATACCACGCAGTCGCCGATACATCCCTAAATGTACTCACAGCCTCTGTGTCGTGTAGATCAAATAGTCTCACTAATACCGCCGCAAATTGTGCGCGGGTGATGGGCTGATTAGGGCGAAAATAGTAGTTGTCATTTTGCCTAAAACCTTGGAAGATTTCAACATCTCGACGATTTAGGGCTTCAAGGAACGCCACTACCCAATGACCGCTTGTATCAGCAAAGTCAGTACGTTGAGCCAGAGCAGTTGTTGGAAGTAAATGGAATACTAGAACTAAAGCTAGTATGAATATGGTGATTCGTTTTTTCATGTTAACGCCTCCTATAAAAGTGACTGATGATGTCATTGTCAAAAGTGAAGATAATGTCGGCATTGGGAATTTCGAATAGTTCATCATAGACATCAAAACCTGCAGTTATAAAACTATCTCGCATAGCATCTATTGCAGCTACAAAGTCCTCTTTTGAGATATTGAAATATTGGACAAAACGCATTAACAACATTTCGGATGGATATACATCAGTAGATTGAGCACTACCCCATTCGTTTATCGCCTCCCAGTCATCTACCAAATCCAAAATAGCTCCAGGCACTTTATAATAAACATATCGATGCTGCGCTGTAAATGGCATTCCAATATCACCCTCAATACCATCCCATAATCGAACCGATCCTGGAACATACCGTGGCAAATGTTCAGGCCAAGGAAAGATAGAGGGCGACGATTGTGCAAATTGAATACGATCTAATGCACGCTCCATCATTGCTACAACCTCGGCTCGTCGCAGTCTGTTTTGTGGACGTTGCCATCTATCAGGACCATCTGTAATCCCAACAACAATCTCATGATATGTCACAAAAGCAACACTTTCACGTGCCCAATCCGCAACACTTGGAATATCCACAAACTGTGTCAGAACTAATTGTTGTTCTGATGGGGTAAGCGCATTGAAGTATGGTAATGACTGATAAAATCGTGCAATCATCACCATTGCTTCTTGCCGGGTGAGAGGTGCATTTGGTGCAAAACGCGTACCTTCAGCATTTACACCACGCACTACACCATTTTGTGTTGCTGAAGCTACATATGAAGCATACCATGCGTTGTTCGGAACATCAGCAAATGGATTTACAGCTGCAGGATCATGCAGATCAAATGTTCTCACAAAAATCGCAGCAAATTCTGCGCGTGTGATATGCCGAGTGGGTCTCAAATAGTGACGACCATTTTCCTCAAAGCCTTGGAAAATTTCGACATCCCGACTGTTTAGCGCTTCCAAATACTCCATCACCCAATGACCCTCCGTATCGACAAAGTCCATTCGTTGTGCTTGTGCGGTAGGAGAGGAAATTGAGATTATAAATAGTAGACTTAGTGCAAGAATCAAAGTCGCTAGTGAAACATATTTTGCCTTTTTCATAGATTGTACAACACCTTTCTTAAATTTACTCATCTTTTACCAAACAAAATATTCATTAAATTCGAACCTGCCGTTTACAAAAACAAACAGTGGATTTGGATTTCTTCCATTATTATTAGAGCGAGGGTCATTCCAGTGAAATATTTCTATCGGATTAATCGCTGTTGTCTCTCTGCTACCAGAACCAGTCCTAACTTCAAAATGTAAATGAACCCCTGTTGAATGTCCTGTGGTTCCTGCACCTCCTATATGCGTACCTGCTGCAACTTCTGTCACTACACCTCTCGGTATTGCAACGCTGTTTAAATGCAGATATAAAGATATATATCCGTTTGCGTGAACAATTCTTACATAATTCCCATTAAATTGGTTGTACCCCCGCGTCGCTGACCCAGCCATCATAGCGTAAACGCGTTCATTTGTATTTGCATCAATATCTATGCCCCAATGGTACACACTATTTTGAATATTCCTACGCCCAAAAGGAGATGTGATATTTGTTCTTCCTAATCCCTGCCTTGTAGGCATTGGCCACACAACACGCCCTGGCGGCTGTGTTTCTTGCTGAGGCGGTTGTGGTATATTCGAATCGACATGATTTCTATGCACATATCCATTACGATTGCCGATTCTAATCCGATACCACTGATTATTTCCAAGCGAGTAAGCTCCCTCCACTTGCGCCAAAATCCAAACCATATCTCCGCTGTTCACAGAGCGAAAGCTTTCGTTGGTTCTGTTACACAAACTTGCGGGGGATGGACGTACTCTAACACCGTTGCCAGTCACTATTCCGTATCTCGGAAAAGCTGTTTGTGGTGGAGCAGGTGGCGGTGGTGCTGGCGGTGGCGTTTGCATACATGGCAAATGCACCATAAGACGTACTAGCATTGTTGCAACTTCCGCGCGAGTAGCCGTCCCGTCTGGGTTAAGTCTACCCTGCACTGTTCCGCGGATAATTTCGTGATTATTCGCCCAACGGAGTGCATTATAATATTCCACCCCTGCCGGAATACGATAGCGATCAGGAAAGGCATTCCAGCGGTTATTAGAAACTGACGTACTTTCACGCGTTGGTCTAAAAGCGATTACATATTGGTGCATTGCAAGCGCAATATCAGCACGACTTACATGTGCACTTGGAGAAAATCTTCCACCATTCCCTAGCATGACGTTATTAACCCTAGCCCATCTGGCATATGGTGCATACCATGTATCACTTGCTACATCCGAAAAACCACTATCTGTTCTGTCACTTGTATTTGAAAATCGTCCATGGCGCATCCGAAACAATGTTGCAGCAAGTTGAGCATTGGTGAAATTTGAGTTCGGGGAAAATCTTGTTCCTGATGGGCATGTACCTTGCATGACGCCGGCCTGATTCATTCGCCAAATGTACGGCCACGCCCAATTGCTTGGTACATCAGTGAACGGTAACCCGGCAAAAACTTGCACTTGTGTCTCAACCTGATGCCCATAAGCATTGGTTGCAGTTATTGTCGCTCTACCGGGAGCCACACCGATCGCTGTGCCGGAAGCATCCACCCTAACTATAGCCGAGTTGCTCGAACGCCAATTAATTTGCCAACTGGACAACGATTCAATTGCAGGTAGCATAACAGCACGAAGTTGTTGTGGTTGTCCTATCGCAATCTGAGTTGTGCTTTGCATCATTATACCAGTCGGTGCTTGAATATTCCAGTTATCTGGAGACATTGCATGATTTATTTTTTGACGAGCATTGGCCAAATGCCTGTTTGCATTTGTTCCCATATCTATTTTTGTCAGTAAAATATACTCTTCCCCAGTTCCTTCTCGTTGCCAATGTACGTTCCACCCAATCGCTTCAAACACCGCGCGAACAGGAACATATACTCGTCCCGGATAATTTTCTAGCATCATCGGCGCAATTGGAAGTGAAACAGTGTGGGTCTGAGAACTGCCAGAATGCCTCCAACGCATTGTGCGAGATCCGAGTTGGAAATCAACGATTCTTCCATCTATGTATACTTGCGCTGTTTGCGTTGCACTGGTCCATGATGAAGCACCGTTAGTTGCATCAGCCAAAACGCGAACAGGAGCCATCGCATGACCACTTACTCTGACTGCACCCGGGAAGCTATGGTACATTACTTCGCCATTAACAAATACACCGCCCCAGTCCATTTTAAGGACAATCTCAGGCTCAACTGTGATAGCACTAGAGGCCGATATTCCACCGATCCAAGCGGTTACATTTGCAGTACCAGGGCGTATAGCTTGCAAGTTGCCGTTTCTATCTACCCTGACAACATTTTCATTACTCGAAACCCATGTCACAGCTTGACTTGTAGCGTTTGCGGGATATATGGTAGCAGTAAGCTGTTTGCTATCTGTTAACAATGTATTGGAAACTGTCATTGCGACTTCTTCCGGATACACCTTTATACCAACTGCCCGCACTATAACTGTAACTCTTGTTTCCGAATAAATCCCATTATTGTCTACTGCACGAATTGTGATTTCTGTTGTTCCACTGTCGCGAGCTATGACCCAACCGTCAGATGATACCTCTACGATTCTTGGGTCATATCCTACAAATTGCACAGAACGATTGGTTGCGTTAAGTGGTAGGACTGTTACATTTAGTCGTCCACGACCAAACTGATTACCGTCTATGACAAGGAACATCTCTGATTGATCCACTAACACGTGCGTCACACGAGATATAACTGTAACTACGCAAGACGATTGTAGCCCACCGTCTACACTCGTTGCAACGATTAACACACGTCCCGGACCTCTAGCTGTCACCGTTCCGTGCTCATCAACTGTAGCAACAGCCGGGTTGCTTGTTGTCCATATAATGCGTTGATCACAGGCATAGTTCGGGTTAATAGTTACAGGTAACTGCCTTTGCCCAAAGTTCGCCCCATTAATTTCCAATGTTATAGCGTCCGGAATAGAAATGCTCTGCACTTCGTTCACGACTGTAATGCGACATACAGCAACTATACCACTGCCCAGGACTGTCGCGCGAATATATGTTACACCCGGCCCGACGGCAGTGACTTCACCATTCTGATCTACTGTCGCAATGTCATGGTCATCAGATGTCCATTCAATCGTCCCGGCAAGCCCGGATGCCGCATCAAGCTCCGCTTGGAGTTGGACGCTATTTCGAGCCGGGTTGTTTACAACGAGAGTTCTAGCTGTGTAATTGAGTGTGATTCCTGTTGGAATGACAACGACGTATACATCACACGAAGCGGTGAGCGTCGTGCCATTCACCGTCACGCTGATGGTCGTAACTCCGGCATTTGCCGCCGTTACATTACCGTTTTGATCCACAGTGGCGACATTAGGATCACTAGATATCCAAGTAACACTTCTATTGATTGCATCAATGGGAAGGACTGTCTCAACTAGCTGTCGCATTCCAAATTGATCACCCTCAATGATAAGAGTTATGGCACTCTGATCAAGTACAATGTTCGTAGCCATATTATGTACGGTAACAACTGCCTCTGCCCAAACATTCGTGCTACCTTGCACCGTTGCTCGAATAGTTGCCGTACCTGCACCTGTCGAGGTCACATTGCCGTTTTGATCTACAACGGCAACATTTGTATTGCTTGATGTCCAAAGAACATTGTTTACGTTAACAGCATCCGTAGGGAATACCGTTGCATTAACTGTTTCAGTTTCAGAAAGTGATCCGGTCATGTGCAGAGCCAAAGTCTCACGATCAAGAATAATATCTGTCGCTAGCCTCTGCACTACAACAGTACAACTTGCAAGCACAGGAATGCGAGAACCATCAACATAGGCTGTGATTGTTGCTGTCCCCGGATTTACTGCCCGAACCCTACCGTTTGGATAGACAAACGCTATATTAGGATCATTCGTTTCCCAACGAATTGTCCGGTTAGTCGCCGAAGCCGGTGCAACAGTTCCGGTCAATGTAAATTCTTCACCAACATCGCCCTGAACACTTAATGTCAAGTTCGTCCGATTTAGCGTAACCGATGAGGCTCGTTCCACTACCGACACTGTTGTTGTGCCAAATACATTTGGGTATACCGAATTCGCTCTTATGGTAGTTGTACCGGAACTATGTGCCGTTACAAAACCTGATGCACTCACAGTTGCAACAGCGGCGTTTTGCGATGACCATGTAACACTGCGATTCGGTGCATTTGTCGGCAACACAGTAGCTGAAAGTTGTCGATCGCCTGTAATTTCGCCATTATCTATTACTAATTGCACACTTGCAGGACTATTTGCAACACTTGGCGAATAGCCGGGAACAAGTCTCGTATCTGCTAAGTCCGCAAGTCGTCGTGCTTCCAAGCTAGAAATCGGTAACATCGTAACAACTACAAAGCGGCCTTCCGGAATCCACTCAACGTAACCGCCCAAGGCATATGCCAAAACTCTGAGAGGGGCATACACAATGCCATTTATTAGTTGAACAGGTTGGGCAATATGTGTATCTCCCAAAATATCTTGTAAATTTATATCCGGCTGTCGGACACCGTTCACCCATCTCCTCATAATCGTAGAGCCAACTTCTAATTCTACCCTTTGATTACTCGATTCGACAGAAAGAATCGGGTTATTGAAGTTTACCGTTGCCCCCATTAAGCCGGATAGACTGCCGACAGGAACAAGCATAACACCGCCTTGAACTATTGCCGGATCGGTCAGCACGATATTGACCTCGTCTACAAGTGCTCGGGTATTCCCATCTTGCACAACTAGAGATGTAACAGAGATATGAGGGGTGGGAAGTATGTATCCTGCTTCTATTTCGGAAAATATTTCTTCACCTACATCTGTGTTGAATTCGGCTTCCACGTCTGCGCTGACATCGGCGTCTACATTTATTTCGGCTTCCACATTTTCTTCAGGTAGAGCACCTAAATTCTCAAGTTTACTGTGCGCATCCATTATTAGTTCTTGCAGTTCCCAAACGTAGAGCTCTTCCGTGGAAACAACGACAAAGCTATGCCCCGCAAAAGAATCCTGACTGACATAAAGACCCAAGGTCGTTGCCAATATTTCCAGCGGAACATATACAACATCGTCCATCGTATATAGCGACGGCTCAATTAGGATGCTTTCCAAACATATAGTCGGTTGTTCTTCTCCATCGATCCAAGACATCATGTTCCAAGAGCTGGCTTCAAGCATTACTATGCGGTCATTCAACTCAACCGTGAAAATCTCTTCGTCAAATACGACTTCTGCTAATAACAACGCAGAAACGTCCTCAACAGGAATAAATACGATATCGCCCACGACAATTGCAGGCGAGTTGATTTCGATTACATACTCTCCTACAAGTGCCTTTCGGCTTCCCTCTGCTACAACCGTAACATAAGGCGACGGCTCCGCATCGGCAAAACCGTAATCGGTCTCCGCTGCAAAAGCCATCGGTGGGATACTGCTTGAAAACATTAGAATTGCTAGGAACACACATAAGATTTGGCGCACATTTCTCATATACCTGAATCCGTAAAACTCATAAGAGGTGATAACTCCTCCCCCGCATGATTAGAGGCTTTTATTGGAGAAAAGAACTCAAAGCGACCACACCCGATGGGTGACACATTGTGTTGTGTAAACCA
>Ga0136643_10004338_pt1 | contig 19511 bp, 22 predicted proteins | sample TergutLab28metaG_FD_96883 | JGI IMG/M metagenome (GOLD analysis project Ga0136643, IMG submission 96883) | Labiotermes labralis P1 segment gut microbial communities from Petit-Saut dam, French Guiana - Lab288 P1 (version 3) (version 3) | ecosystem: Host-associated > Arthropoda: Insects >...
TAGAGGTGATGCAGCTTGAATACAAATGTATATAAACCAGTACCCCAACCACAACCAAAAGGTGCAATGCGCCAAAGGCTCGGGGTAGCTTATTTTAGGTTAAAAAGACGGTTACGCTGGATTTTTGGCGGAACAAAATTCGCAAAAATTTCTTGCATAGAGCCTAGCTATACACACTTTGAAAACCGCTCACCATTGCTTCGCCACCTTGCAGGGATAGACCCAGCCTTTGAACAAAATAAAATCACCAACCTAAAAATTGCACTGTCAAAAACAGATGGTGTGGTTTTGCAACCCAATGAAACCTTTTCGTTTTGGAAAATGATAGGCAAGCCAACACGCAGTAAAGGCTATGTTGACGGAGTTATTTTGCGTGATGGTGCTTTTGACAGCGGGCTTGGCGGCGGGCTGTGCCATCTTTCAGGGCTTATATATTGGGCAACGCTACATACGCCGCTTACTGTGGCAGAACGCCACCGCCACGGCTACGATACCACGCCGCAAAAATTTTTGGGCATGATGCCACATGTTTTTATAATTACAAAGATTTGATGATAAAAAACAATACATCTTACCAGTTTCAGCTAAAATTACAAATTACAAACGACGAAATTATTGCCACTTGGTCGTCAAGCACACCGCCAAGTCATCGTTACGAAATATATGAAAAATCAGGTTGTTTCCATATGGAGGACTGGGGAAGACAAACACGCCATAATCACGTATACCGCAAAGTTTTTGACCTTGACGGTAATTTGCTTGCTGACGAGTTTGTTTCTGAAAACCACGCCATTGTAATGAAGGCGTAAAATAATAGGGGTGATACCAATTTTAGCATTAATAGCCGTTTTAAGCCGATACTATTTTGTTTTTTTGCTGATGTGCTTTGTTTTGCTGGGGATATATTTTTTGCGTGGTAAGGCAATAAAAACCGCTGATTTTTCTTTGCGTGGGCAACGTGCAGTTACCGTACTTTTTGCAATTTTTGCCTTCGCCATTCTCGCTTTTGATGCTGACTTTACAGGGGTGACATCTTTCCCCACACTTGGTTTTGCAGGGCTTGTACTAGCTTTTGCCATAGCCGCCCCAATGGTTCTGCGCATTTTTTACCGCAATGCCTGTCCGCTTATCACAAATATTGTTATTTTCATGCTTGTTTTGGGCTTTGTTATGTTATATAGGCTTGATGCAGGGCTTGCTTGGCGGCAATATTTTATTGCCCTTGGCGGGTTTGCGGTTTCCATGTTTATCCCCATGCTTTTTCGTATTTTTTATAATTTTGAACGGTATGAGAAAATTTATGCAGCAATATGTTTGATATTGCTAGGGCTTGCACCTCTTGCAGGGCTTTTGGCGGCATGGACAAATCTGCCATTGGTGGCAATAGACCAATTTGGAGCAACCCGTTGGGTAAATATTGCAGGTATACAATTTCAACCATCGGAATTTGCTGTCATTCCATTTTTGTTATACCTTGCCTCGGCATTTAGAATGAAGCCAAGCGTTAAGCAACTAATTTTTACAGGTGCTGCCACAGCTTTAATTATTCTTGTGCTTGTGTTACAAAGAAACCTTGGGGCTGCCCTCATGTTCTTTGTGGTGTTTATGGTAACGATGTATGCGTCAACAGGTTCGTGGAAGCTGTTTTTGGCAGGGTTTGGTGCAATAAGCGTTGCAAGTATTGCGTCATATCACATTTTCGCACATATACGTGTGCGTGTAGCCGCCTTTGTTGACCCTTGGGGAGATATCGCAAACACGGGTTTTCAAGTTACCCAGTCTCTTTTTGCCATTTCAACATTTGGGGCATTTGGTGCGGGGTTAGGGCGGGGTCTTCCCGAGCGTATCCCCGTGGTAGAAAGAGATATAATTTTTTCTGCTGTGTCGGAAGAATTCGGTTGGCTTTTTGGTATTGCTCTAATTGCTCTTTATGTTTTGCTGTTGTTGCGCGGGCTGCAAATTGCCCGCCGCTCTGTGCGGCCTCTCCACGCTCTAATGGCTCTTGCTTTCACCACATTTTTGGTGTTTCAAGCCTTCGTATCCATTGGCGGAAATATTCGCTTTATCCCTATGACAGGAGTAACATTACCTTTTATCAGCTATGGCGGCAGCTCTGTTGTTGTTTGCATTATTATGCTTGGGGTTTTAAATTGGCTTAATGCCCAAATTGTACCGCATGATGCCGAAGAAAACATTGATTTTGACGATGAATCCGACCCCGAAGATTTTTTTGACGAAAATTCAAATTTAGGGGTTGACAGCGAGGACGAGTTTGATGTACAATAGATTAATTTATGGGTGTGAATAAATTTGTATCTCAAATTTTGCTACATTCAAATTTAAGGAGATGATGTAATGAAAAAAACGGTAATGGCAATTTTGGGACTTGTAACAGCTCTTGTGGTGCTTGCGGCCTGCGGCAACAACAACAATGACAGGCCAGAGTTACACATGGCAACAAGTGCCGACTTTCCACCATTTGAGTTTATAACCCCAGCCGGCGAATTTGATGGTTTTGATATACATATGGCAAGGGCTATTGCAGAAATTTTAGATATGGAGCTTGTCATTCACGACATGGAGTTTGTGTCTGCCATCGCTTCAACCCAAACAGGCAACACGGACATAACCATTGCCGCTCTTTCTATTACAGATGATAGGAGACAGCAAGTAAACTTCTCTATCCCATATTTTGAAACCACTCTTGTTATTATTGTTCAACAAGACAGCGAAATTCAAACTGTTGCAGACCTTGATGTAGAAGGCAATGCCATTGCTGTTCAAATGGGCACAACAAGCGACATGATGGCGACTTGGTATTTAGACAATGTTGACGTTCAACGCTTTGTAAATGCTCCCATGACTGTTATGGAGCTTAATGCTAACCGTGTTGATGCTATTGTTATTGATGCTGGTGTTGCTTCTCAATTTATTGACGACAACCCAAACCTTCGTATTTTAAGCAACCCTCTTGGCGTAGAGCAATACGCAATCGCTGTATATATGGGCAATCCAGAGCTATTGGAGCAAATCGACGATGCCTTGCAACAGCTTATGGACAATGGAGAATTAGACAGAATTTACAATATGTTCTTTGGTGGTGACGAATAATGCTTACATTGCTTTCGTCCACTACAACGTGGAACCCCCCTCCCGGTTGGGAGGAGGGGTTTCTATTTAGAGTTTATCAAAACCTGCTCCATGGAGATAGATGGAGGCTTTTGCTAAATGGTCTGTCCACCACGGCACAGGTTACGATACTTGCTTTATTGTTAGGGATTTTTATAGGCTTTATTTTTGCCTTCATGCGCATCTCAAAGTTTGCGCCTTTACGATGGTTTTCTTCTGTGTACGTTACTGTGATACGAGGTACACCTTTGGTTGTGCAACTTTTAATATGGTGGCATATTATTCTACCGGGACGTAGCACACCTCCGCTTCTAATAGCAGTGCTTGCCTTCGCAGTAAATTCTGGTGCATATGTTTGCGAAATAATGCGTGGCGGCATTATGGCGGTTGATAAAGGGCAAACAGAGGCAGGGCGGTCTGTTGGGTTAAGTGCATTTAAAAATATGCGACTCATTATAATGCCGCAGGCCATAAAAAATGCACTGCCGTCATTATCTAATGAATTTATTACACTATTTAAAGAAACATCGATACTTGGCTTTATAGCCATGACGGACTTAACACGTGCTGCAAATTTAATAATGTCTAATACATTCGACCCTTTTGTGCCATACATTACTATCGCACTAATATATTTGTCGATTGTAATAATTTTAAGCTGGTTACTAGGTTTATTGGAAAGGAGGTTGCGCAAAGGTGATTCGCACGCAGAAACTCGTAAAATCTTTTGGGGAAAACGTCGTACTAAATGGAGTCAACGAAACAATTAAAGACGGTGAAAAGGTCGTAATAATAGGGCCGTCAGGAGGCGGCAAATCCACATTTTTGCGTTGCCTTAATCTTCTTGAAGTGCCTACAAGCGGGCAAATTTGGATAGACGGACAAGAAATTACATGCAAGAAAAACAATATAAATGAAGTACGCAAAAAAATGGGCATGGTTTTTCAGCATTTCAACCTTTTCCCGCACAAAACTGCGCTGGGCAACCTTATGCTTGCCCCCGTCCAAACCAAAATGATGACCAAAGCAGAGGCAAAAGAATTTGGCATGGAACTGTTAAAGCGGGTTGGATTAGAGGAAAAAGCAGGTGCATATCCCGCCCAGCTTTCAGGCGGACAAAAACAACGTGTTGCCATTGCCCGTTCGCTTGCAATGAAGCCTAAAATTATGCTGTTTGATGAACCAACATCTGCCCTTGACCCAGAAATGGTAGGGGAGGTGCTTGATGTTATGCGTGGTTTGGCAAATGACGGCATGACTATGGTGGTCGTTACCCACGAAATGCATTTTGCAAAGGACGTGGGCGATAGGGTTATGTTTATGTGCGGTGGCAATATTGTAGAGCAGGGTAGTCCGCAAGACATCTTTACCAGCCCGCAAAACGAACGCACCAAAAAATTCTTAACCAGCATACTATAAAACGGCAAGGAGGGCGGTGTAGCAATGTACAAAATAATACATCTTGCCGGCGGTTGCTTTTGGGGTGTGGAAAAATATATGGGGCTTGTAAAAGGCGTTGTAAGCACCGAAGTCGGCTTTGCTAACGGCAACTTCAACAATCCTACTTACGAAGATGTGTACAAAGGCGACACAGGATTTGCAGAAGCTGTTAAAATCACATACGACAGTACCGTGATTGATTTAAGCAGTCTTTTGGATTATTTTTACAATATTATTGACCCTACAACCCTAAACCGCCAAGCAAATGATGTCGGCAGCCATTACCGCACGGGAGTTTATTATGAAAACGAAGCCGATGCCAAAATTATAAATACATCTTTGACACAGTTGCAATCCAAATATCAAGCCCCTATCGTTGTAGAAAATCTCCCCCTTTCAAACTACTATCCCGCCGACGAATACCACCAAAAATACCTTGACAAAAACCCAAGCGGATATTGCCACATTCCCCAATCCAAATACGATGAAATTTTATAGGATACACCAAAAAACCTGCCTTGCTGGGCAGGTTTTTGTGTTGGAAAAGTCCTATCTAGACCTCCACATTATTTTATAAAAATCGCTACTAATTAAAACTAGATTATCAAAAATACCGGTAGAATCTTGATTGCGGGATAGCTGCATTGCAAAAGTTTCATACAAGCCTGTTTGGGCATCTTCAACTTTAACACGCCCGTCCTGCATTATAGACCATTGTCGCTCACTGTATGGTATGAACGTCCATCTATTTACCCAATGTGCTACATCAGCATACACAGTTGCCATAACTTTTGTTCCGTCTTCGCTAAATCTAATTCCATAGCGGTCATGGGGAGAAGGCGGGTTAAGACTGCCGTCTGCCGATGAAGATATTTGCCAATTCCCCGTTAAAATTTGTTGGTTTGGGATAAAGCCGTCATCAGCACTCCATACTTTTACGGACTCTTCTAATATTACATACAGCATTTCGTCCCTCGCTACATGCCCCCGCAAAAATTCACCGCTTGCCCAAATTTCACCATCTATAAAATTTAAACTTAAACCTCGACGATACGGTGCCAACCTAACGGCTTCGCCATCTATCATTGCAAAAATTTCATCATTTTCAGTAAAAATTTCATCAGCATCATCCATTACAAAAAAGGGTATTTGTGAGTATTCCATCCTCGTGCCGTCGCTAGCCCATCCAAAAGCCCAAAGACTGCCGTCATCCAGTAAGATAAAAGACAAATGCGCATCACCAATAGCATCAATAGGCAGCGCTGTTTGAGCAGCAAAATTTCTACCGCCTAATTGGGGGAAAACTGCAACTTCGTCTTGGCTTGTTCTGCCGCAAGATGAAAATAAGAACAAAGTAAATATTGCGCCGATAAAAACACGTAAATACCTCATTGTTCAACCCCCTCTTGTTGCATTAGTTTATAATATTTCGGTAATAAATCATGCATTTGTGTCATAACAATCGAACACTCAGGTTTAAAATAATCGTCTTTTGCTCGCAATCGATTAGCACAACCTCCACCGCAAATAAGTGAGTATATGCATTCCCTGCATTCGGGAATTGTGTCTATATTCCTATTGTAAACAGAATTTTCTTTTATATCAACAGTCGGTTGATATTGTCCTGTCGCAAGCTCATCTTTGCCCACCGTTGTTGCACAAGAGAAAATTTTGCCGTATGGGTCTACAAAAAGTTGGTTTTGATGAGCATAACAAAACGAATATAAAGGTATCATTGGTACCTTTTGTGCAATAGCCTTTATAACTGGATTGTTGGAAATAGGTATGTTTTCTAAAACTTTATTTCCTCTATGTACATGCTCAATATCTTCTTTATGAATGTCGCTCATCATTTTATTTTTTTCTTCATCAGAAATTTGGAACAAAGGCGAAATTTGAACTTGTAAGAATTCTTTATGTTTGCTAAATCTCTCAAAAAGCTGCTCTTGAAGCTCAAATCCACCATTTATATTGCTGTCGTCAACATTCATTCTAATCAAAATAGGTATCTTATTTTCCAAGCATTTTTCTATCCCTTTAATTATTTTTTGATATGTGGGTTGACCATTAACTAGGTGTCTTCTCTTGTCATGCGTAGCTTCATCACCATCTAGCGTAACCATAATTTGAAAAACTTGGACTTTTGCAAGTAGGTCTGCGTACTCTTCTAGATAATATCCATTTGAGATGATGTCGTAAATTTTATCTGGCATTTTTTCAAAAAGGTATTCAATAGATTTTCGAGTTTTCGGCAAAAAAGGTTCTCCGCCAAATAGCCCTATGTACTCGGGGTTATCATTTGATAGCTTTAAGGCAGCATCTATTTGCTCGGGCTGGATTACTGCATTTTTTAACCGTGCCTTTCCTTCGAAGCAATAAGCACAACTAAAATTGCAATCATAGGTCATAATAAAAGTTATTTTTCTGCAATGTTTTCTATCTTCTTCGTTCGACTTACGCAAAACATCCAAAATCTCATTTTTTCTATTAATTTCTTCCTGCTCGTCTTTCGCTAAAAAGCCTTCTGTCATCAAATAATTAAAAAGTTCAGTCTCTAAATCATTTTGGGGTAAAATTTCTCCACATTGTTGCCATTTCAAAAGCATCGTATAAGTTTCTTGGTTTATTTCTGCAATATTGCCATTTAACGAATTGACCAACAACTTATTTTCATCTTCCAAATCAACAAAAATTATATGATTTATAAGTTTCATAATCTTCACCCTTTAAATTCAAATAAATCTCACGAAAGCAAATAGTGAGCTTTGCTTATAAGGCAAAAACCTACATAAAAGCTCACTAACTGCTTTATTGAACTTACGTCATTTAAATCATTCATTCTAATTTACATATGCTGGTCGCCATTACAGCATCGCACAAAAGTTTTTCCGCCAAGCGGTGTGATAATGTTAATATCCTGCAAATTTTGTGCAGACCAATTTGTTTTAACAACAGATTTAATAGCCATAGTCAAGTCCTCCTTTCACTCTTATTAATTTTTGCTCATTTTCGTACAAGCAAGAAGTCTGCAGAGCTACTCACTTCGTTTATGTATTTCACATATATGCGCTTCGATTATACCACAACCCCCCCTCCAGTCAAGGGTAATATTAAAATTTTTGCAAAATTTTAATATTATTGGCGGCGAAGCCCGATGTGTAACCTATAATTATGCCTGTAATAACGCCAAAGATGATTAAATGCGGTACCCAAGTAAGCAGCCCTATGTTGCCAACCAACAAAGCTGCAACGCTAATTTGCCCCATATTGTGGGCAACGCCGCCAAAAACGCTAACCCCAACTACACCAAACATATTGCTGCGCTTGGTAACAATCATTACGGCAAAACTGAGCAAGCCGCCAACAAGGCTGTATATCATGTTTAAGCCCATACCAAAAAGCATTGCCACCACAAAAATACGTAGCATCGCAATGCCAAAAGCCGCACGAGTGTTAAAAATATACATCACCAAAATAACGATGGCATTAGCAAGCCCCAACTTTATGCCCGGCACGGGAATGGGGATGGGGAACATTCGCTCTATTACTGCCATTATAATGGCAAGGCTGGCAAAAACCCCGTAAAATGCAATACGCTTTTGAAGTGTCATTTTGTTTTTTTGGCGCGGCGGCGGATTTATTTTTGAAAATAGGGGAACTTTTTCTAATGATGTGTATTTTTTCCAAACCAATTTTTGCCCGTCTTCTTCAGTAATAGCCGTCATTTTGTAGCCCCATCGCATTTTTTCCATTTTGCCCAGCAAAAAAACCTGCTGGTTTTCACCATCATACAAGGTCAGTTGTTCATTTTCAAGAACATAATTTCCCCTTCGGACTTCTTCTCCCATTAGATAGTTGCTCTCAAAAGTTCCATCATCATTAAGGGTAATATAAAAATCGTCTTCAAAAAGGCTAAAGTTCCATTTTCCTGTCAATTTTTTATGCTCTGCATTCATCCTATTTTATCCTCCCATAGATGTTACACTTGAAAACAAGTATAACATCTGATTTGCTACGCAAATCAGACACCTCCCTCCTTCGGCTTCGCCTACGTCGGTGCCGGGCGTTCAATTAACTTGTAAACACTATATCACATTCCAAGCATAACATCTGGTGTTGGGCGTTGGTCTGGCATTTGATACGGTTCTCTGCTTTCAATACGAACAGAAACCCTATGCGGCAGACATGAAATATCCCTAAACGCTCTGCTTATGGGTGCTGTACGCACGCACACAAGGTCTGGACAGTCGGCGCAAATCATTTCCACAACCCCATCTTGAATGAATATTGTATTTGTGCCGTTTTGTGAATGTATTGTGAAGCTCTGCCCATTATGAGTCTCCGCATCAAGCACATAAGTTTCCACGCCGTCTATTGTAATAATTACGTGCACATTGCCGCCTTGCAAAGCCCGCACCCCCGCCGTAACAAAAATAATAAGAAGCGACACGGCTAATACTATAAAAGCAGCTATCACAACAACATCGGTTTTACGCAAAATTTTCGTCATAATCGTCATCCTTTTGTAGGTTTTTATAAATTATAGCACGAAAAAGGAGTTTTGTCATGAAAAACTTTTTGATAGGTTTCTATAAAGATGTGGTGAAGTTCGAAATATTTACTCTCGCCACTCAACTAACATATCGCTTGGTTTTTGCAGTTTTCCCATTCTTAATATTTCTTATATCACTCGTAGGTTTTTTTAATATTGATACAACCCATCTTTTGCAAGAGGTGTACGCCCTTTTTCCTTCCGAAGTTGCCAAAGGAATAAGCGATATTATTGGAGAAGTCGTGGATTTTCGCAGCCCCACTATAATGTCACTTGCTCTTTTATTGTCGCTTTTTACTGTAGTAAACGGTTTTAAGGCAATAATGCGTGGTGTAAACCGTTGTTATTCCCAAGACGACAACCGCCATTTTGTAAAACAGTGGTTAATTTGTGCTTTGTTAGTTGTAATCCTTGCTTTTGCTATCATTTTGTCTTTACTTGCTATTATCTTCGGCGACGCAATCAAAAACCTTTTGCTCAACTATTTAGACCCGAGCACCTTTTTCGATGTAATATTTGGAATTGGCGGTTTTGCCATCACCCTTGCCGTTATGCTTGTTGCTATTATGCTAATTTACCATTTCGCAAGCTCTGTTCGCCATCGTTTTATTACGCTTTTGCCGGGTGCGGCTTTAACCATTGTGGTTTGGGCATTATCCGCATGGGGTTTTAATATCTATGTTAATAATTTTGCCAACTTTTCCGTTATCTACGGCTCTATTGCCTCAGTTTTTTTGCTTATGCTGTGGCTTAATATTATTTCTGTCACAATTTTGCTCGGTTCGTTATTAAATGCAAAATTACGATTATATCCTTTTCAAAGCACCAAGACAATTCGCTGACAATAAACAACCACCTTGCAAAAAATGCAAGGTGGTTGTTTATTAATCCTATTTACGATTTATCATAAGTTTTGCAAGCTCTGCAGCAGATTTGGTCATTACTTGTGTTTTTGCTGCTGCTTGGTTTTGTTCTTTTATTTGGACAAAAATTTCTTGGCGGTTTACGGGTATGTGACGGGGCGCATCTATCCCAATTTTAACAGACTCGCCGGAAACAGAGAGGATGGTTACGGTTATTTCATCACCAATAATAATGGACTCGCCTTTTTTTCGGGTTAATGCTAGCATGAGCCACCCCCTGGACAACAGCAGCCACCGTTTTTATTTTCAGTTTGAGCAAAAAGTTTTGCACGTATCGGAAAGTCGTCGTTACACAAAAACTGCCATCCGATTTTTTGGTCAATATTGATAATTATGGGAGCTTTAAGGTTTACCGTGGACTCTGCAAGGTCTTCGTATATTGTAGCAATATTACAAACCATCGTGTTGTCTGGGTCAAAGCTGGTTGGCTGCTCTTTTGCCAATTCTACCAAAACAAGCGGTCGGTATTCCGGCGCAAACAACGTCATATCAACTAGAACAAAGCAAAGCTCGCCATCATCAAGGCTTTGCAAAAAGCATATGGGACTTTTTTCGCCTTGTTCGCCTTCTTGCTCCATAACAACAAAGCGTCTGGCATTTTCAAAGCCAGGCAATCCGTCATTAAAATTAATTACATCTTCTTGGTTTATCTCTATTTCACCAAAATTTTGGGTTGTTATTTTCATTTGTTGTCCTCCTTAACTGACGGCAACCTCTAACCTCTACTAATTACTCTTAAATAAAGTTTGCCAAAGATAATTGAGAAATTCTTGCACCTGCTTGCAGTGCAGCTTGGAAGACCGCTTCTGTGGCATTAAGGCGCATCATAACTTCCAAATAATCTACATTCTCATTTTGGTCACGCAACGCACGGAAAGTGTCGCGATTTTCCATAAGGCGGTCAGAAATCATGTCCATTCGCTCCATACGTGCGCCAAGGGCAGTAAATTCTGTCGTGGTTTGTTGCATATGACCATCCATGCGTCCCATAAGATTTGTAAACTTTGAGTACAGCATTTCACTAAAAAACGCATTTTCGTGGGCAATTTCTTCAGCCGTCATATTTGGGTCGTCTGTAATATGAACTCCGTTCACCCAGTCTATAAATGCCTTCATGTCTGCAAAAAGCTGCCATGGATAGGCGTTTCTTGCTTCGGTATTTATAGTCAAATGAACGTTTGTGCCAAGCTCAAATTGAATTTCTTGGTTGTCTTGGCTAAATGTTGTTGGTGGTGTGGTGGTGTGGTCAATGGTGTGGAAGAAAATACGCGGGTTAAGCTCACCACGGAATGTGCCGTCTATGCCATAAGATATATTGACACCACCGCCAGCAAAATGATGAGCATCAGCAGAATTTATAACAATTTCTCCAGTATCCGCTATAAAGCGCACTGTGCCTGCGGGTACATCATATGGATTTGTAGCATCTGTGGTGTACGCCCTTTCTACTGTTGGCGTAAATCCAGCTGGAAAAGCAAAGTTTGGTGTAGACATACCTCTTTGCCCATCTACATGATTAAAAGGCAGACGCATAACATGTATGTTGGTTTCTGTTACATTTAAGCCAGTCTCCCAGTTTGCATCGTTTCTATCTGGTCTGTTCAGCCAGTTTGGGCTTGCAATAACATGTAGTTCACCTGACGGGTCGCGCCAATATAACGAGCCGATTTCTTGAAAATCTCTCATATGAATATTTTTATGGATTTCGTAATTAACTGTGTTTGGCGGTACGGTTGTTGTTAGGTTGTTGTTTGTTAAAATTGGTGGTTGGTCCGTGCGAAAACCCGAGAAAATGTAACGACCAGCAAAAGTCCCGTTCATTTCTGTATGCATTTGGTCAAACATTAGCTCTATAACACGGGTTATGGTTTGGCGGTTTTGGAAGGTATATGTAGAGCTGGCACCTTGTACCAAAAGCTCGCTTCTTGTGCGGGTTAAAATATCCGACTGGTTGTTAAGATGCTCTTCAGAAACCTCCATCCAGCTTATTGCTTGGTTTGTATTGCGCATGAACTGCTCCACTTCCGAAACATTTGTACGGAAGCGAAGCGCACGGCTGGCAACAATAGGATTGTCTGAAGGGTTTTGGATAATTTTTCCGCTGGATAATTGCATCCAAAGCCTGTCCAAAGCCACCGCATTACGGTTTGTGTTTATTAAAAGTCTGTTTGATGTCATTGAGTTGGTTATTCTCATATTTAAATTCCCCCGTTTCAATGTTTTGCCCGATGGCGGCTAAATCCCGCCCCTATCTCCTATGTCTGTTTGTGTGATTACCAGTTGCCCATGCGGTTTATTAGGGTGTCATAAATACCATCTATCACACTAAACAATCTTGCTGCTGATTGAAAAACAAGCTGGTGTTGTATCATAAACGCCACCTCTTCGTCCAGTGATACACTAGAAATAGCACGTCGTTGGTTATCTATAACCATCATAAGCTCGCTATAGCTCATTGCAAAATTTTCTGCCTGCCTGCCCACTATTCCTAAATCGCCTGTCATAGCAGATATAAAGTCGCCTACACGACCTTCTCTAAACATTCCTCGGTCTGTGCTAATATTAACCCAAGAATGTGCAAGGGCTGCATTAGACTCGGCAGTAGGGTCATTACCCACAGCCAAGCGGCTCGGATATCTCAAAACATCGGGATTTATTCTAAAATTAGCGGCAGTTATATTAAAGTAGTTAAAAGTTCCTGTTACACCATCCCAATCCACAAAGTTACTGCTTGCAGTAGAGTGCGAAAGAAGCATACCGCCACGGTTTCCATCAAGGTCGTATCCATTAAAATGACCTATAACACCCGGAATAACATTGCCGTCAAGATAACGCCCCTCATTAAAAGCTGCGGCAAGGGTACGTGTAAGCTCGTTTAACCTAGACATGAAGTAGGGTATACCCATATAATTTGTTGTGCGCCCAACCGTTATATCACGGACACCTGATGCATGTGTAAAATCTGCGGCTACAGGATTATCGCCCTCATATAGTGTGAAATAGGCATGGGTGGGCATTCCGTTTGCATCAAATTGTAATTGAAAATCTGTGTATCGTAAATGGCGTGTAGTTCCTGCAAAATTTGTAACAGCTATTACACCCGTAGAGCCAAGGTCTACACGAGAGTTTGCATTGAAATCCATACGTACCACGGGCGGGCTGCCAGCCGTAAATGCAGGTGCGTTTGCCCCTGCTTGCTGGAAGTTGGCAAAATTACCACCATTACCATCTCTCAAATGGATAAGCCCTGCAAGCTCACCACGAAGCGTAGGCGAATACATGTTAAAGCTCATTCCATTTGACCAATAAACATCATATAATGCACCCATATTTTCTGGGTTTATATTGACAGCTTGACCGTCAGAGGTTAGCCTTTGGCGCACCTCTATTTGGTTAATATCAAAGTGATTTACAAATTGCACACCATCTATCAAAATAGTTAGCTGGCGATTGCTTTTGCGTGGGTCTGTTGTGCGCCCTGCCGCAAAGTCGGCGTTCATTTCCACTTCACGCACTTCTACATTCACGTATCGTGAAAGCTCGTCAATAAGCACAGCTCTTTGGTCCCGCAAGTCATTAGCATTACTGCCGTCCAGCTCCAAAACAGTAATTTGGCGGTTTAACGCAGTAATTTGGCGTCCAAGACTGTTAATAACACCGACAGTAACACTAATTTCTTGGTTTAAGTCGGCTTTTTGCTGACGCAGTTGAGAATATGTGGAATTTAGCATAACCCCAAGAGATTCTATGCTGGACAAAAAGTTGCGGCGGAAAGTAAGGTTTGGCGGGGTTGTTGCCAAATCACGTATACGGCTAAACATGTCATCTATGCTGGAAGAAATGCCTGCCCCATTTTCACCTTCACGCATAATGCCTTGCACAAGCGTCAAAATGTCGTGCTTTGTCTGATACTGACCCGCAACAGAATTTTGCGACCAAAACTTTTGATCCAGAAATTGGTTGCGAACCTGCATAATGGTGGTTATTTGCGCGCCGCTACCAATCATACCACGACCCATGCCAGCACGAAGCGGTTGATGTGCTTGTTGCACAGCAATTTGGCGTGAAAAACCTTGGGTTTCGGCATTAGCAATATTATGTGAAATTGTGTGTAAATTTGCCCTTGAAACATTCATGGCAGATGTAGTAATGTGTAATCCAAAAAACGCAGAGCGCATATCGTCACCTCAATCGATTTCGGGCGAGCAATACTCGCCCCTATTATCCTCTTCCTGCACCTAGCCCATTTACTAGACGGTCTATCATCGAATCTATTGTGTTTACAACACGTGATGCCGCATTAAAGGCGTGTTGAAAACGTATCATATTTGACATTTCTTCTTCCAAAGACACGGCAGAAATGCTCATACGGCGGTTTTGCACCACATCCATTTCTTCTGTGGTGGCACGCACGGCATTTACCGCTGCACGTCCACCATTAGCCATATCTGTTATCATATTTCTGTAAAAAGCATTTATCCCCAAGGCATCGTTGCCGTCAAAGCTAATAAAATCGCTGTTCCAATGGTTCAAAAGATTAAGGGTTAGACGGTTATCGCTTTCTCCATCGAAAGTAAGTGCTAAAAAGCTCGCCCCGCCTTGCCCCATTAATACTGGGTTAATTTGTAAATTTCCAAGAGTGTAGTTGTCGTCTGGCGGTCGTATTGTTACAAAAAGACGCATATCTATGCCATTAGCTGGGTCGTGCTGTTGTCCCCGCTGGTTTCGTGGCAAGCCATTGCCTGTAACATCAGTGGTGAATGCATCGTTAAACATATTAACCATGCCGTTTACAAGGGTGTCAAGCTGCGCTATAACTCGTGGAATAACGGATACATTCATATTAAAACGTCGCTTTGCCACCAAATCCATATCAAACACAAATCTTTCCATTTCTCCTAAAACATCGATAGGAGGTGTTTGCGCACCTGCCCAAGTATTAAGCACTGCAGGTATTGTAATTGTTGATATGTCGGGCCTTGCAAAAGACGGTGCATTTAGCATTGCAACAAATTGTGTTCTAAATGTTTCCGCCGCTACTCCGTCTGGGTCTGGCGGGGCAGCTATGCCAGCACCAGTTATCCATCCATCTAAAAGCGTGTTAAAGCGTGCCACAATTTCTGCTTCGGTTTCTATTGGAGCGGAAGTGTGGTCTATTGGACCAAGCCCGCGGTTTACTATAAGAGACAGCAAATGCCCACGTTCACCGCCATTTGCCAAAATATAGTTTCTGCCAAGGGCATCCCAGTTAAATAATGGCGGTGCATCCTCATCAAAAGCCAAAATACGCTCTTCGTGAGTAAAAACAGGCTCAACAAAAGGCCAGCCGGGATACGAATATTGCAGTCCCAAACGGCTGACATTCCCATTTACCAAAAGTTGGTTGCCGCCATGAGCAGTAAGGATGTTCACACTGCCCCCAACCACTTCTATAATATTTATATCCATTATTGTAGAAAGCTCGTCCAGCAAATTGTTGCGCCAGTCCAAAAAGTCATTCGGGTTTTGACCTTTGTTGCGCTCCAAAACAATGCGCTGGTTAAGCTCGTCAATATCTGTCAAAATTTGGTTTACACGTTGCACGGTTGCTTTAACGTCGTTGTTAAGCTGCATTTGATACTCAGTCATGCTACGATGCGCCGCATTTGCTCTATCAATAAAAGTAGCCGCCTGCGAAATAAAATTCGAGCGGGTTTCTATTGAGCTTGTGTCGTTGTTAAGCTCGTTTAATGCCGCATTAAGGTTTGTTAAAGACAACTGCAGTCTATAATGCCCCTGAAGTTCGCCAAAAATAGAGTCAAGCTCCATATGGGTTGCGGCACGTGTTTCCCAATAAGAAAGTCTTGGAGCTGTTTCACGCCAGCGCATATCATGGAAATGACTGCGCACTTGACGTATGCCCGTCATTTGTGTACCAAGACCAACCTGCATTGGCCCCATGGCATTTGAGCCTATTGTGCGGTGCACAAAATGCGCCTGTGTAACAATTTGGCGGGTAAACCCCATTGTGTGATTATTCGCCATATTATGACCGGTTACATAAAGCCCTATTTGCGCCGCATTAAGTCCGCTAATGGCAGTATGAAGACCTTGAAAAGCCATGTATATCCCCCTAAACTAACATCCGTGTCCAAAATTTTGCATCATTGCAGACGGCATCCCCGCCTATACTACTTTTACGAGCGAGTATCTAAAAAACTCCCAGGCTCGTGTCCGTCCTCTAACGAGCCGTATCCAGCGGGTGCGGCATCAAGGCTCGAATGTATTATGTTCATATTAAAGTCCACAAATTCCAAAGCATCTTGAACCAAGACCTTTGCCGCATCATTTGCTTCTTTCATTTTTTCCAAAGCGGCAACAAATTCGTCCACAGCCACCACAAAGTCATTATGCTCTGGCTGTCCATTTATCAGCTCTGCCAAAAGGCTCAATGTAAGCTCTTCTTGCTTTTTGTTAAGCACTGTTGCAATATCTGCCATTATTTTTTCACGCTCTTTGTCATTTTTCAAAGCCTTTGGCACAATTTCATTTTCCTGCTTTACCACATTTTTCAAAGCGTCTATATCATTTTCGATAATATGCTCTTTTTTAAGCACTAAAAGGGCAGCGACCTCTTTGAACAAGTCCGTTTGCCCTTTTAGTGTGTCTATTAAATTGCTTATTAATCCTGCCATAAATTTTCCTCTAAAAATTTTGTAGTGATATTAAATTAAAACTGCACGCTAAATTCTGGCATCCACTAATTTTGAAGCAATATCATAAGCAGAAACATTGTACTCTCCAGACTTTATACGAGCCTGCAAGTCAGCAACAATGGCTTCACGCACATCAGAAGCGGCGGCAGCCCCTTTACGAGCTACGTTATAATCCTTTGCTTTTTCAGACGCTTCAAAAACATCGGGGCTACGTTTTGTTTCCTCATTACGTTTGCTGTTGCGCACATCTGTGGGACGAGTTAAGCCTTGCAACACACTAGCACCAGTTATTTTCATATGCCCACTTCCTTTCGTTTTTCTTTGTAATATATTATCGGCATATTTTCGTTTTTATATTAGCATTAATTTCAAGAATTACTGTGAGTAAACACGAAAATCATTTTGTATTTTTAATTGTGTTTGTTATTACCATACCCCCAACAACAACCGCACCACCAATAATTGCCAAAAACGGAAGCCGCTCCCCAAGCCAAATAAAAGCCATTATAGATGCCAAAAAAGGCGAAAGATATAAAAAGCTGGTGATATGCACCGTTTTTTGCGCATTTGCAAGGGCGTATCCCCAAAACAAATATGCAATAGCGGCAGGAAATACGCCAAGATACACCACAACAATACTTGCCCCCGATGTGGCATTGGGCAGTTCTTGTAGTAAGTCGGGCAAGAAAATCAACATAAAAACAGTGGCAATAATAATAGGATATGCAGTTGCTTGTAACACAGAATATTTACGCAATAACAGCCGCTGGGTAACAATAAACACCCCTGCAACTAATGCGGCAACGAGCAAAATCCATACACCTTCGTTTATCTCAAATCCATCCGTCATTTGCGTGGTCGCAATAATAACAATGCCCAAAAAGCTCGTTATTACCCCAACCCAAATCATGGGCTTGGCTTTCTCTTTTAGAAAAATAATAGATAAAATTAGCGTAAAAACAGGCACGGATGCAATTATAAACCCGCTTATGCCCGCCGCTACAAGGTCTGTTCCCGTATTAAACAACCACATGTACAAAAACACTCCAACAACGCCGCATAACGCAAACAACGGCAAATCCCTCACCTTTGGCAAAGGAGTTTTTTTGATGACACAAACCACCAAAAGAGCCAAAGATGCCACCGCAAAACGAAACAACATCAAGGCACCCGGCGAAAAATAATCAAGCGAATATTTAACAGCAGGAAAAGCCGACGCCCAAAATAAAACCGTGCCCATAGCCGCCAAATACGGCAAAATTTTTACATAAGATTTTTTGCTATCCATTTTGCTACCCCGTCCTCTTCATTGCTTTCTATAACAGCCGTCGCTATTTCTTTAAGCTCGTCCACGGCATTTGTCATGGCGTAACTTTCGTCCGCTACTTTAAACATTGATATATCATTGGCACCATCCCCAAAAACCACGAGCCGCTCGCAACCAAGCAACTTTTTAAGCTCCAAGGCCGCCGTCGCCTTGCTTGCCGCCGCAGGCAATATCACAAAAAACCAATAATTGTGATATACATCCAGCTGTAAAATTACATGGAAGGGCTTATTGTGAATAAAAAACTCATATTTTGTTGCTAGTTCATCTTTATTATCACGTATAAAATATATGTTGAAAATATCGCCGCAATATAGGTCATGGGCTTCTTCCACAACACGCAGCCGCACATCATCAATGCGTTCATCAATAAAGTTGCTCATTCCCGCACTCATTCCCCGCTTTATATACGACAATCTCTCACGCCCGTCAATATAAGCACACACAATAGGATAAAAATCGTATTGTGCAAAAATATTTGTAATTTGCGCAATTTCCTGTTTGGAAAAATTGTGTATCTTTAAAACTTTTTTGCCTTCGGCATCAAGGATGACTGCACCATCGTTGCAAATAAGCGGTAAGCCCGTGTTAAGCCCTTCTGTAACCTTGGAAGCCGTAACAATCGAGCGTGCTGTGGCATATGAGAACAGTCCTCCGCCAGCTACAAAATTATTGACAGTCTGTTTGGTAAATTGCGACATACGTTGGTTATGCCCCAGTAGCGTTCCATCCAAGTCTGATAGATAAAGTGTTTTCATATTTCAATTCCCCCTTCTTGATTTTGCTCACAAAAAATGATATAATAGATAAATGACTAATCCATTCACATACATAAAAAACAGTATAGGCGACTTTATTGACAGTTTTAAAAACCCCAAGGGCAGGACCACCTACCGACAAATTGGCAAAGTGGCTTTCCCCGCTTTTTTGGAGCTTTTTCTCATATCCCTAAAAGGCATTGTGGATATGGTTATGGTTAGCTCTTTGGGCATACAAGCCATTTCAGGGGTCGGAATGACAAACCAGCCGTTTTTTCTTATGATTGCAATATTTAGTGCGGTTAATGTGGGCACAACGACCCTTGTTTCGTGGAATATTGGCAAAGGAGATATGAAGCGTGCCGCCGCTATCACCCGTCAAGCTATCATTTTTAATTTTGCCATCGGTGCTGGTATTGCCGCTTTAGGCTTTTTTGGAGCAGAAGCCCTAATGACGCTGGTAGGTGTTGACGACCCTGTTGTGCTTGCCTATGCTACGGCATATATGAAAATCATTGCAATAAGCGTCGCCTTTCACGCCGTATCAATGGCAATTTCTGCCGCTTTACGTGGGGCGGGTCAAACAAAAATCCCCATGATATATAATTTGTGCGGCAATGTGGTGCATTTGGGACTAAACTTTTTATTAATAAATGGAAATTTAGGCTTTCCTGCCCTTGGTGTTGA
>Ga0136643_10004341_pt1 | contig 19504 bp, 8 predicted proteins | sample TergutLab28metaG_FD_96883 | JGI IMG/M metagenome (GOLD analysis project Ga0136643, IMG submission 96883) | Labiotermes labralis P1 segment gut microbial communities from Petit-Saut dam, French Guiana - Lab288 P1 (version 3) (version 3) | ecosystem: Host-associated > Arthropoda: Insects >...
GCGGTAATGAACCTTCGGGTTCCGTGAAATGCGGGGAATTTCTTGACTAGCTGCAAACCAGTTAGCTTCTCAAGAAGGACTCTGCACCATTGAGTAAGTAAGTAAGTAAGTAAGTAAGTAAGTAAGTAAAAAATAAGTAAGTAAGTTAGTTAGTTAGTTAGTTAGTTAGTAATTAAGTAAGTAAGTAAATAAGTAAGTAAGTATTAAGCTTGTAATTTAGCTTAAGGGGGAGGGGGTGGATCAGCGTGATTATTCGTCTCGGGGACCAAAAACTCAACTACGCCATTTGTTAATTTTTCTCTAAATAGACTTTCTGGTACCAAAGCAGAACACGTGGTTAATATTTTCATATTGTGTCACATTTAGACACCACGTAACAACTAAATTGCACATGTTTAGAATAGAAAGTTTTACAAAAAGAGTTCTGTCTTTCTCACAACAGTATTCAGTGTCTTCTGCATTACAAGAATGTCAACCAGTAAATAATTATTAAGTCAACTATGCGCCAATCAGAAGGATGGTACGTTTATTTACTTTCTTTCTTTGTTGATTATTCTTGACTTCTACTATTCACTGTAGATGTAGAGGGTTACTGTGGCACCTGATCACACTCAGACACACCCTACTCGGTAGGACTCCTCTGGACGAGTGATCGGCCCGTCGCAGAGACCTCTGACAATATACAACACTCACAAGAAACAGAATTCCATTCCGCCGGGGGGATTCGAACCCGCAATCCCAGCAATCGAGAGGCCGCAGACCCACACCTTAGACCGCGCGGCCACCGGAATCGGCCATTACGTTACTGAAGACCTGAAACTTCATTATACAGAGAGTTTCTTGCCAACAATTACAAAATAATTGTTATGGCATGGATTTTCATTGCCGCTAAAAGTGAAACACTTTTTCTAAATTTATGCTTCTGGTATTTATGCACATACACAAGAAGAGTGTACCTGTGGCTGCATAGCTACATAGTTACTCATAATTTTAACCTAAATTATTCTATTGCAGTTTATATTCTCCAAACACTGACATAAATTCAATTGTAATGTGTTACAACAGGTGTTCAAAGTCGTTGCAGAACTGCTGCTGTAGTGTCGCCTGTCTGTCTGCGTTACAACATTGCCTGAAGCCATAAATGCGGGCGTGCTGTGCAGTTGTTAGGGTGTGTCAGCGTACTGCACTGTTGCACACTTTGATAGCAGCAACCGCTATATCGCACTCCTAACTGGTGTGTGTGTGTACAATGAAGGGATTTGTACAGAACAGCTATATAGCTGTTACAGTTATGGCCTCCGGACATGCACGCTTACTTTTCTAACCTTCTTATCCGGAAATTCATTAACTGTACAGCTGTTTAACTCCCTCTTCTGTACAACTGTCTGTCGGATTCTAATCAATGTTGCATGTAAATCGTAGAGGAGTTTCTGTGAATGCTATTGGTTGAAGACATGTTTTTAATTAACATAACGTAAAGTAACTAACATAACTAACCGACTAACTGACTAACTAGCTAACTAATTACCAAACCAGTTAGCTCGCTAAGTACCTAACTAATTAACCAACTAACTACTCTATATGGAACGGAGTTCTGGAGCAGCTACAGGTCAATTTGTAGCTCTGCTAGTGAAGAAAATCTCTTAATCCCATCTACGATGAAGGGTTATTTTGATAAGCTGTCGTAATGAATTGTACTGTCATATTATCTGGTTGGATTATGCTGGCACTCACTGGCACCAAAATATTAATATATAAGGCAATCTTAAATTTGAAATATTGTTATTAAAATGTGATATAGTTGGAAAGAAATAGCTTTGACTCTTCTAAAATACAAATTTTGATCTCCTTAACAATAATTCGAATTTTAGTGCGTTAGAACCTGAGGCCCATTTCGAAAGACATGCGGTGCAACGGCGACTCTCAAAGTGCCACAGGTTCACCTGTTTACTTAGCATTTAGTCAGCAACATAGGCTGTGATCAAACTGACTGAATTATAACATTCCTTAATTTTGTGTGTGTGTGTGTGTGTGTGTGTGTGTGTACGTAGCTTCTGATCAAGATTCGGGCTTGGTACATCTTCGGCCGAACCGCTGCGAACCTTGTTCAGACAGAACGGCTCTCAGCCCAGTTATTAATCTGCCAGCCCACTAGTGACGGAGATGGATTACTCCGCAAGGCCTCATGTCGTCAGGCAGACCCACTCATGCAACACGACACTGAAGATTACAGGTAACAACACACCTGAACGCTCCACTAAGAGAATTCCCAGATCTTATACATAACAGTACACATCCGACGGACAAAAACGAAAGAATAAATTCGCCTGTAACAGAAGCCTGTCAGTCTAAATCCCCTAATCTATGATGTCTCTACAACACACCCTCTTACATAAAAAGAACACATGACGTAACGTAAAATATGTTATTGACGTGTCGTCTGGTCAAGACTGAACGAGGCAAACAAGCTCTACCAAACACTTTATTATCCAACTAATGCACAATATATAATATGTAGACACAATTAAAATTTTAAAATATTTAAAAGTGTTGCAACGTTTCGGATCACAGAGGATCCATCATTAAGGAGCCTTGTACAGTGCTTGGCTAAAAATTACAAGAATCATTCTATCGTGTCCGCTGACATTTACAAGGTCGGTGTTATGGCAGCATATTGTGACCTGCTGTGCTTGTGTGTAGTTTACTGTATAGGGAGTGCCTTCATATACAGTGAATTACACACACGCGCAACGTGTCAGAATACGAGTATGCTGCCATAACACCGACCTTGTCCATGTCAATGGACACGATAGAATCATTCTTGTAATGTTTAGCCAAGCACCATACAAGGCTCGCTGATGATGGATCCTCTGTGAACCGAAACATGTTGGAGCACTTTTAAATATTTTATAATTTTAATTGGATCTACAAATTACATATTGTGAATTAGTTGGATAATAAACCGTTTAATTATTATTGATGCATGGTGCAAATATGAAGAAAGCTTTACCAATTTTCGTTGTTACACCGTGCATGTTGTCGAGTTACTCAATTATTATACCAACTACTGCGCATATATAAAATTTACAAAATTTTACACATTAAAACATTAAAAACGCTCCGACATGTTTCGGTCCTAGGACCGAAACATGTCGGAGCGTTTTTAATGTTTTAATGTCTTAATGTGTAAATTTTATAAATTTTAGATATGTGCAGTATTTGGTAAAATAATTGAGTACCAGATCTTTGTGTTCCGTAAGAAATAAAACCGATATCAAAAAATAGTCGCATTACATTATCGACATATTTTAGTTGCTTCTTTTATAATTATAAAGATGGAGGTAAGGAAGGAAACCATAAAGCGACTCTTATCTGTTCGGATACATTTACTGGCTCGTGTGATAATGGAGCCTGTAATCTTTCGAAAAACTTCGGTGTCATTTTTGCTTCTTGAAGCTCTGATAAATTGCCAAAGTACGTCTTCTTCCCGTATTCAACATTACTTATCATATAAGCCCTCATGTGGTGATAAAACTCGCTTATCTGCGATAACCTCGGTGGCGTCTACATACTGAATCGATTCCATAGTCCTAATTGGGCTGAATATTTCCGATGTGGATGTTAACACACGTGATATTTGCGTGAAGCATTCTAAACAAAAACTGCTGTCTGCACTAAGAATAGATCGACTAAAAAATAGTCATTAAAATGAATTTGTCGTAATTTTAGGTAGCTGTTCAGGTGCTAAACCATTCCTATTAAAGTATTGCTGACTTTTAGAAACAATACTGACATGTACTTAGGAGGTACTGAAAACTACACACTTAAACGGACACAAACCTTAATATTTGAAGCCCCTTCTGCGTGAAACAGAATATAACATGGAAACTAGAAGAAGAAATTTATCTCAGCAATTAACCAATTTGATGCACAAAATTTTTGTTTCACAATAAGTTTATTCCATGCCTCTACATGTTTCGAGCACATGTGCTCATCATCATCAGGATGTCAAAACTGCATTATACAGCCTCTGATATCATCAGACCTATAGGTGTGATGATACCAGAGGCTGTATAATGCAATTTTAACCTCCTGATGATGAGCACATATGCTCGAAACATGTAGAGACATGAAATAAACTTATTGTGAAACAAAAATTTTGTGCATTAAGTTGGTTAATTACTGAGATAAATATACTGAGATGCAGCACGGTCAGCAAAACGTCAAAAACTAGAAGACGAAAATTGTAAAAAATTTAAAATAACCCACGTGGCACCACGCAAGTTTCTGAAATTTTAAAACTGTTGTTACCAAATATCGATAACTTACATAATTTTTATGACGCAAGCTGTGGTGAAAGTATTTGGTATTTCAAACCAATCAATACAAGTCAGAAAACCACATGGTAGGCTAGGAACAAAGAAATCACTAGATTTACTTACAAAATGAAGACGCGGTGCAGTAGTGCCATCTTTAAACCAACATTCGTTCAGCAGTATGTCAGCTAACGACTTTAACTGATACAGTTCATTATTAATGGCTACGTGTTGCTGCTCAGAAATTAAAAAATTATCAGATCAATCCATAGAAATGTTCTGCGAAAGGAATTCAATGTAATGCTTACCGGTGGAACGTTTCGAGGTGATCTTATTTCTTGTTCACAGCGTAAATACTCGTGTATTTGTGAGCATTCTGTTTCACATGTGTTGCTTATGTTGCTTACTAGTAAGCACAAAGCATCACAACAATGCTATAGCAAAACCTTTCTAGTATTTATTTTGTTTTATAAGTCATCAAAATTAATTTAAATTTGTAACGCCAATATATGTTACAGATCGTATATTTAAAAATGACTAATTTGCCTTTTTGTATTTCCTTGCAGATTAAGCAGTTTTCTCTCCTTCGTCCCTCAAATTATGGTTAACATACGTTGAGGGGCAATGAAGAGAAACATTTTGTAAAAGTGTAGCCAAACAGAACTGTAGGTTACAGCATATAAGAGTCATGTTGCAATGCTGGCACATTAACCTAACCGATCTATAATTTAGACTCGAGAGTTATTGCTTAGTGAACTAATGGTTACCATATTGCTGGTAACATAGCCTGTACCTGTTTAGCATGCAGCCCTCCTTTCCTGTAACTCTCAGTACCGAACCGGCACTTATGGCTAGAGCTCACGCGTTTTTCATTAAGTCACCGCAGAGGCCGGAGTTCAGTATCTGGACAGTTCGTATGGAACTTGTGGTGAACAGAGTGTCACGAAGAGAGTTTTTCTCTGAGGATTTATGTTTTCTTCAGTCGATTTCCGGCGCACCTTTCATTCATTCATATTCATTTATCATACGAGGGATGGGTAATAGACCGGTTTTAGGCCGAAAATCCATAGAAAACTTGTCTAAACCGAACACAAGTTTAACAACAGAAAGAACGCAGAGATTTGAAATTTTCGTCTTCAAGAATCTGCTGTAGGTAAAATGAACTTGGCAATAAAGTCATGAAAGTGACTGAATATTTTGTGTCTTTATAAACGAGTGTTGTTTGAAGCGAGAAGTATAATGTTGTGGTCAAGAGTGAGGAATTCTTGTACACCACAAAATATCTAACGCTATATGCGAGGTGTCGTCTAAACCGATGTCGTTATAAACGGGTTCGACTGTATTTTAAACTGACTATTTCTTTACACATATGTGCATTAAGAATTATTCGCTCACAGGCGCCCTGTAAATGCGAGTATGGTGAAGCCAATTGGTAACCGTACCACACGTTAAATTTAACCTTGAAATTTAAAAACGTTTGGAGTATTAATGGAATACCGGGGCAGCAGATTGTATCTGCGAGGAGCAATCATCTGCACCGTAACAGTTAACAATCAGAATTGTCTCCATGCTGACCAAACGTGCTGAAGCGACGGAGCTTTGACTTGTTTTCAGGACTCGATTGATTCACCGGCTATTCTGCCTTAATTTCTTCGTGGCCTTCCTCAGTTCCATCCAGCCAAACGCCGATGTAATAAGCCTACAATGAATAGCGTTAATACTTTGCCTTACGGAATCTTTTCCACTTCATTACTCACTGTCATCTAATCATTCAATTATGTAGCCTTATATCCTCAATTACTGACGGCGCCTTAATTAACCTACGAACTAAAATTATGATGATTTACGTAGATGGGATGCTAAGTGGGTTGTGTTAGAGTTGTAATTTTTCTGATCAATGTGGGCCAGAGAAAGAAATAAGAATTTCACATGAAAAGCCGGGTAATGCAGACATTATTAACACCACATTATTATTAACACTGGGTCACTTCGACATGTTCCAGCCGTCAAAGGGCCATCTACAGGGATTAGGACAGAAACATTTCAACAGCAGGGTCAACAAAATGAGTTACCAGATGTAAAATTTAGATTAGTTTGAAGCAGATGTAAAATTTAGATTAGTTTGAAGCAGCTTCAAGCTGCTGCAAACTGATCTAAATTTTACATTTGGTAACTCATTTTGTTGACCCTGCTGTTGAAATGTTTCTGTCCTAATCCCTGTAGATGGCCCTTTGACGGCTGGAACATGTCGAAGCGACCCAGTGTTAATAATAATGTGGTGTTAATAAGAAATGTCTGATGTTGAATTGTGATATCGCTCATGAAAGTGAAAAAGAAATAATTGCAGAGGCGGAATGAATTTCAAAACCGTTGACGAGATTTCAGTTTCTTTGTGGCGGGGACCATGAAAGTTGCTTTCTTCTGGAATGTGGCGCCGTGTAGTTTGGTATATTATTGTACTGAAGTGTCAGAGAAACCTGCTGCCTCCCTTATCAAAACTAGGTGCTGATGGGACCAGACCCTTCCTCTGGTACACATCTACCGGTCTAGAACGTGTGACATTACAGAAAGCGCTAAAATTAGAACCCATTATTTTTATCGTTTTGGGGGGCATGAATGCCATGAGCCTTACATGGAAACTGAATTTCTCAATGCCAGACGTCGATCTGTGTATTTTATTTAGAACTACTTTTTCATTATAGTGTGTTGTGTTTGTGTTGCGACACGTTTCGGTATATCCTAGTTTCAGTCGAATTCGAAAGTTATGGGACATTCGGAATATTTCTGTACTTCAGATTACACCAACTGAATTTCTTATTACTGGTATGATAATAGTAAAATTTGAGGAAAGTCTAGTAAAGTGCTACATTCGGAGCATAGATTTGTATGGTGCTGAAACGTGGACACTTCTGAAAGTAGATCAGAAATAGCCTGGAAAGTTTTAAATTGTGGTGCTGGAGAAGACTAGAGAAGATCATTATGTTTATTGGACCGTGCATCATCTCGATAATTGAATAAAGAGAGACCAACTTGATGTCACTTGCTTTATTATTTCATTATTTACTGTTCAACATGTATCAGGCTTCAGCCTGCATCCGGATACCACACCAACCCAGACAAACCACAACGTAACACCAACACGCATCGAACCAGAGCAATACAACCCATGAAATAACTCATCAAATAAGTCGCAAGCTCCCTAGGATGGATGTATTAACATCCGAAACGTGTTGAGCATTAAATAATGAAATAATAAAGCAAGTGACATCAAGTTGGCTTCTCTTTATTCAACTAGAGAAGATCAGTTGGACTGATCGTGTGAGAAATGAAGAAGGGGGCCTATTACATAGAGTCAAGAATGTAGGGGGAACCCAACGTACAATAAAAAAAAGAATGCTAATTGGATTGGTCACATCTTGTGTAAGAACTGCCTTCTAAAGCACGTTATTGAAGGGAAGAAAGAATGAAGGTTAGAAGTGACGGGAAGACGAGGAAGAGGACTTTGGCAGCTACTAGATGTCCTTAAGGAAAAGAGAGGATACTGTAAATTGAAAGCGGTGGCACTAGGTCGCAATCTGTAGAGAACTGGCTTTGGAAGGGGCTATGGATATGTCGTAAGACGGACTACGAAATGAACGAAAGAATTCTGTAATGAAGAATTTGTGCAGAGGGCAACAGTCTTCGGCTACAGGTGCCTACAGAAATTATTAAACGCTGTATGTGTGACAAGTCGGTTGAGGGCCTGTCAACCGAGCATATGACAACATCGCTTGATATAAAAGCACACGTCACTACACTGGAAGTGACAATTTGAAACGACGTGCTGCAACTCGAATGTTTAAATTCAACACCTAAGCCAAGATACTGATAGAAGGTAGCGTATTGGCCTAAATTTACCCTAAAGGGAAGTCTGAGAGCTGTATTTTATAAACTTAAATTGGTATTTTGTTATTTTTAAAGGACTATTTCTATTGTATGGGTAGATTAATGGTAGGCCGTGCACTGGGTAAAAATGATAAATTTTCTCACGTCTGTAGTGCTCAGAGTTACCCACCAGCAACTCCTCTTCCGGAGAGATCATGTGCGATGTTAGGCGACAGGGAGGCCTCAGAATCAGGACTAAGAGGTCCTACTCCTCCGTGAGGTCCTTGCGGCATCAGGAGTGGCGGCAGAATTGCAGACGGAGCTCTTAACGTTGGGTCGTGACTGCCAGGATGTGTAATGTGCTGACTTTGTTGATCTAGGAACAATCCAGCTTGTAACGTTGGCAGCCATGAGTTGTACAACAATGGTAGCGGCAACCCAATGCCACCTGGATAACCAAACGCTACGGCGGCAGCCATATTGTTCCCACACGCTCCTGCACTAGCCATGTTTAGTCTTTGGCTCACCAAATCCATAGCACTCAAGTCAGAGTTTGTTAACCTCAGTCCATCATTGTTTTGCCAGGTAGAGCGACTGTTCGGTCCAGTTGCTATTAAAGACTCGATGGAAAACGGACGTAAATTTCTTGACCTCTCTTGTTGCGTTTGTGTTGATAATGTGGGTGCTGGTTGCGGTTGGGTTGAAACATTTTCGCGGCTGAAAGCGGTTTCCATCGTAGCCTGATGTGCCAAGTTGAAGCCACTAACCGATGAAACTCGTCCTGAACACGTCAGTTACATGTCCGATGTTAGTGTCTGCTGACAGAGCACTCCAGTCACAAAATAACATATTTCAAAGTTCCCGCTTCAATGCTGCTGCAGAAAACATTCTTTTTTTAGGGGGGGAGGGATTCTTTTTTTCTATCAATGAATGCTAAAGAAGCCTAATCATTAGGCTAATTTCTATGGAACCACACGTGGTCGATGTTAGTTTAGTGTTGAATTGTCTTTGTTTAACGCCTTGCGTCGCTTATTGTTTGCATTATGACGTATCAGGAGCAGAGCACAAATTCAGAACTTGGACAGACACAACAGGCCTACACCAATTAGCTTGTTATTTGATTGAATGAGACGTGGCTTTTCCTTCTTCGGTTTAACAAGCTACAAAATGTGGTATGTGTTTGTTCCCTGCTGACACAATTTACCCAGTTCTACTCCTACTACATGTAATTTCAACGGACTTCGTGACGACATATCCTCATCCAAATACGTCATTTGGTACTGTACGATATTCATATTACTCTAACACCGCATTGAATAGTTTCTGTTGATTAACAGCAACAGAATGAAAAGAAATAACTGCGCTGATTTACTTCCGGTATCGCAGTACATTAGAAATTCTCAGGTGTGCATGTCGACATGTTTGTCCTTCCTTAATTAAGGTTTGTAGGTATTTCCAAGATTGCACAGGTACTTCGCAAATAAGTACGTTCCTCACTAGCCTGCGTTACGTATTATAGAGGCTTCTTACCGCCGCTAAACATGAGAAAAAACAACACGCGATTTTGTTTTAAAACTGTGTCACAATTTTACGTTTTTTGGTTTCGGATTTTCACTGATTTTCACACAGAAAGCGAAGCAACACAGACTTGAATCTGGAACACATCCCACACACGGTTCAGCGACATGTGATCACAAAATAGATAAAATGATTGTTCGTTACTGGTAATGATACTGCACGTGGTAATTCTTCAGTACTCGACAAGAAATATCACAGGTCCTATTAGTAATGTTTACTATAATATTGAGTTGATCTTGACACCCTATCATTCGTCATCAGCGCCACTGATAGAGTGTTACCATAAAATTCACACATGCAAAAGGAAGGAATTGTCACTGCTGATATTTCACTGATCTCCGTAAGGCAACGGTACCACTAAACAAAAAAACACTAGTGAGAATAAATGTTTATAAATGTGATCTTCAGCCGGGAAATGTGTGCGAGTCCTCTGTTTCATTGGCTTCACGTTTCTATCGGACGGTAGCAATAAAAACAACGTTAGTTCATCGCCGCATTTCATGTAACTGATCGCCCTAACCTATAATCTAAACAAGACATCCCTTTGGTCCTTCCACTAGCATCTGTTAGCGGGATGGGGAGGAGTTAGGAGTCAGGGCCGCCCATTGTCTTGTCTGCCATTGGTTACGCTGTTAACCAATCCCAAGCTGCGAGCGCGCTCCACTAATTTGTCAGAACAATTTTCATGCAAGAGCGTCTCAATGGCAGGTACAAGTTGGTGATGGAAGATAAACGTGTGACTGATGGACACAGACTCTAACATTTACGGTATCATACAAAACAGACGTAAATATTTTATTTCTTAATTGAAGTGTTAGTGAAGCTTGAACATAATAATTCCCAGGGACGGGTTACTAGCCTACCGCTAAGTAGTCCAGTGGTGGGGTTGACACCTTTAGCCTCTGGAGAGCCGTGTTCTGCAGCATTACGGCTGATGGAATTTTAAATATCTCGGTTGTGAAATTCCCCATGAAAATGAAAAGGATATTCAACAAAAACTGCCAAAGTTTGCTCAAATACTGGGAATTTTAAACAAAACTTTTAAACAAACTTTGGTCCAGATATTTTTAAGAGTGTAAGTATATAATGTACTGACTCTCCACCATTCTTTTATATAGAAGCGAAATTTGGAACCTTAGGAAAAATGACAAAAAACGACTGGCATCAATCGAGATAAAAGTTTTCAGAACAACTTGGCGTACCCATTTTGGACCACGAAAGGGATGAAGAAATTGGGGAAAAGTTGAAAGTAGGACCCATTGAAGAGAAACTAGGAAGATAAAAATCAAATCGGCTACATGTAACAAGAATGAACAAAAACAGAATGTCAAAAATTAATGCTGAATTGTAAACCAAATGGAAGAAGATGTCTTGGAAGACCTTGCATGAGAGTAGCAGACGGGCCGAAACAGATCTATCAAGGTCTAACTGGTGACGGTTGATGATGATGATGGTGATGGGGATGGCCGAATATTATGGAGTTTGTTTTGAGGCGTATAAAGAAGAAACTATTTAATGTATGTACGTATACTCGTGTTTAATGTAAATTTTAATCAATTATCCTTTACGTAAAGTTATTTCAAATATCACAGCCTACCTGCAGTTCTTGTATCGGCTGGGTGAGTCTGTCGGGGTACCGAATGGGGTGTAATTCGTTTATAGGTTTATAAATAGCGAGTAAGAAGCATGTGGAGTGAAACAGGGTGTCGACAGTCAGCGTCAGTATTTTATCTCAACTTTGTGATTGGTCAATTCCTGTCGCTGTTCAAACCCGAAACTGACCAGGTCAGTCGGCGGTTACGATGTACAGGATAAGGAAACCGAGAGGACGTCACAAACGATAATGGTCAGATAAAACAATGTCCATGTTTTGGAGCATAAGTCTATCATTTACATGGAGGTGTTTATAAATTACATGAAAAAGCCGTTTTGGGGCAATAGGCCTGGAATGGACTGTGATCGGGGTTCTTCCAGACAAAGTGTTAATAGGCTACAGGGTTCCAGCCTTGGCATAGGTCAGTGCACTCTTTTTACACCGCAGAGTTTTGCTATTGTATTCACGTAGCCGACTGAAGGGCTTTGAGGAATCGAAACTTCGTGCCGCTGTTGTGAGTGAGTCACTAGCATTAATTGAAAGACAGCTAGAGTGTGAGATGTGACGCCTTGTTGTTCGGAAGAAACTTCGGTACATATGGACTGAGTCACCGCCACGATAACCTCAAGTTTCACAATTGTTGTTTGTGTTTTCTTTGAAGTCATTTGACCATAAGGTACGGAACAGACCGCTTCTTGAGAACCTGGTAGATCCTTGTGCAGTCAAGAAATTTCAGGCGTTTTATGGAAACCGAATTGGAATTACAGGGTTGAAAAGACGTTCTCACTCCCCCCATATCCTAAGCCAGACAAATCCAGTCCTTGTCCTTCCGTTGTGTTTGTTTAAGATCCATTTTAATACTATCCTCTTTGCGCCTAGGTGTTTTAAGTGGTTTGTCTCCTTCAGGTTACCCATCACAACCTTGCATGCATTTATCTTCTCTACCACGTCTGCCACGTGCCCCTGTCATCTCATTCTCGTTGATCTGATCATCCTAACTTCGGGTGAGGAGTACAAATCATGAAGCTTTCATTTATGCACCTTTCTCCATTCTTCTGTCACTTTCTTCCTCTTGCGCCCAAATGTCTCCATCACAATACCGTTCCCAGTCACCCTCGTTTTAATTTACGTAACATTTTCAAAGAAGTTCTTTAGTTTTCATTTCGACAGTTATTGATTCTTAGGCCCAAAACATAATACTATTATACCTGTTGTGGTTAGAATATAGGTCTTAGAAAACGAAGGAGGAAATGTTATCACGAAGGAGCGATAAGTAAATATATAAAACAAGACAGTCGTGGAGTATTTAACGACTGCTACACCAACGTCAGTCTGGAGAAAAAGGAGGAATCACAAAATACTATTCATGATGGCTGATAACCCGAATTCTATTTCTTAAACTTGACACTAGACGTGGCTATTTGCCAACCTCTCAAGACTTTCAGACTTCTAACCATCTAACGAACCAATTCAATGGAAATAAGTTCTTGAAAGAAATTCATGGTCGTTTATTTGACCAGAAATTTCCCAAATTTTATGGAGCCATACATTTCAGTATACTTTTCCCAAACAGGTTGCCACTGGACCCGTTGCTGACACGGCTCTAACTTACATGGCTTATGTAACATGCTTTAATATTATAATTTGAACCAGTTTACCCATTAAATTTAGTGACTATGTGTACCTGTCACCAAAACCACACTAGCGCCATAAGCTGCCCGTCACTAACTCTCTCAAACAAAATCTGTTTAGGACGCCTTGCTATTGCGGCAATTCCTCTGACGTACTTGTGAAGCGTGTAGTATAATTTCATCGTAATGACAGTGTGCAAGAAAGGAATAATTATACAAAATGTTTCTTTACACAATCACATCAGAGAACTGAAACGTCAGTTTCATGAAAGTTAGGAATCGTGGTGAAGGTATTTTAACATGTCCACAACTGTCCTTGGTGTCGTTTCAGACGGCGGTCAGTATGTCCACAGTCCACAGTCTGCAAAGACAGTGGACGCAAATTTCCTTCCCTTCATAAGCTCATGTTAAACTGTCAGAACTACTTTGCTACACCCTCGAAATCAGAACAAAGTATTTAGCTTATTATTATTACTTATTTATTCCATGGTGCAGAGTCCTTCTTGAGCAGCTAACTGGTTTGCAGCTAGACAAGAAATTCCCCGAATTTTACGGAACCCGGAGGTTCATTACCGCACTCACAAGCGTCCGCCACAAAAAAAAATTCCAGAGCAAGCATCCCGCTTGTGGATGTTTCGTAATATAAGTGTTTTACAGGGGGGGGGGGGTTGTTAGCACCTCGCCCAACCCCCAAGCTGGAGGGCCACCTCTCGTCGGCTGTCCACGACTGCTTATTCAATTTATTCGCAGCTACCCACCTTATCGAGGGCCGTTCCTCTAACCACAACCTGAGGACGCGCCATGCCGTGGTGACAGAGACCCACCACACAGTACTTATTATTATTATTATTATTATTTCGTTTCAACAATTCAATTTGTTCTTGGTCTAAATACTGTCCACTCCTACTTAAAGCAGGTAAAAAATTTTGTTATGTCGGTACGATGGATAACAGCCTGGAATCTTGTAGCTAAACATAAGAAATCTTGTTTTATTGACAGATGGAATTTGATGGGTCGAGAGTGTACTTGGCGCGCCTTACTATTCTTGGACTACCCTGATGATAAAGGTAACAAGGTCCTCTAAATCACAGATCCCTACTTCTGCACACCATCACAACCCAGAAATTCGGAATATTCATGAGCCTCGCTATGAATACCTCAAATTTTGAAACTATAGAATGGTTCATGACAATTTTAATGTTCTCGCCGAAAATCAAAAAACTCTCTGAGGGCGCCGATAGCTGTGGGTGCAATGTTGGTGCTCTGCTCCCTGCACTGTAGCGGCAGTGTCAGGCCACACTACATAACGTGTAGTGCCACTGTTGCAGTGAGAAACCCGACATCTCCATGCAGTGGCTACGGTAGTAATTTGCCGGCACTTAGCAGGGAATTAGCGAGCTTCGTCTCATCTCTCTCTCCCTCTCACTCGCTGGCTCGTTCCCACTGAGCCATAACGCTCCAGACGGGCAACATTCACTCCCTAAGTGCTCCTTTCAGATATTCTCCAACCCAAACATATTGCCCTTCGTCAGCCCTCTCCACAAACATTATCTGCAGTCAAGTCCCCGTGACCGCCATGAAACATCCTATGCTCTGATTCAAGAAACTGCTTATATGACATCATACAGTCGTAAAGACAAACACATAACCACTGTTGAAGAATAAAAAACCCAACTAGATGTCACTTGCTACGTTTATATTCTTCTTAGAGACTCAACATGTTTTGGACATTAATATGCCCATCTTCGGGAGTTTGCGACTATGTTGTTGAACTACCACATTGGCTGTTACATTCTTGGTTTGTTGTGTGTTGGAGTTGGGGTGCGGTTCGGCTAGGGTGGTATCCGGGCTGCCGGTCTGGGCCACACCGGGCCTGTAATGGCATCACTTAACCTTTACCAAGTTGTTACCATAAGTGTTACAGCATACGATTGTACTAATCATAACATTGCTACATTTTGAAAATCAATGATGGGTATGTCTTTACGCGGGCCAATGAAGTCCACATTTCCCTGATAACTTTCTTACCACAAATGTCCTTAGATTGTTGTAACCAGTTTTATGCTTCCCTTAGGTTCTGGTCGGAGTTTCTGCATCCTTACGAAAAGATCACTTCCAGTTATAATCTTTGTATACGTTACGTGTGTTTTTAGTGGATACTGTGAGGCAGCAGACATAACGGAGTGTAGGTTATGATAAGGTCAGCCGAACCGTTGATTTCAGTTGCCATATTACTGCTGTATAATAGGGAAATGGAGATGTACTATTTACTTGCATATAAGTGAGGAAAGTGTTTGGGGATAATTACGTTTTCTGGGCTGCTCTGTAATCCGAAATATTCCTCCAGTGGTCTTATTTAACACAGTATTTTAAATCATTCATTATATTCCCCAATCTGAAGAGAAATTTAATGAATGGCCTAATAATGGGCCTGCGAAAGTTTAAGTTTAATGTAACAGCTTTACTCTTTCGTCTACACGAACTGGCTCAAACGGTGAGGTATAAGCTGCTAGATTTTCGCCCTTTTGCATAAGCCGCAATGACCTTTAAACGTGTCAAATCCAGTAATAATATTTTCAGTTCTACTATTCCGGGGTTCATCCTCTTTTGGGAAAAACTTTGGACATCCCTTACGCTGATTTGATTAGTATTCGCTAGTCCAAATTCAAGTCTGTGATACTGAGTATATTATGTCACATTTTCACTTGAAGCCTTTTATTAAGTGCCCCCTTAGATACGGATGGAAAACCCTAGTCATCGCCTGAAAGGCATTAGACGCAGCCCACAAATCGATACAAAATGAAGGCGGTCTAACCAACTTGCTGATTTTTATGACTAATTAATGAGACGAAATTCATGTTTATTCATACGTGTTTAATCGGTCTTTATTAGATTACGTCCTCTGGGGCTGCAGTCAATAAGAAGCGTATCAGCCGTTTTGCATAGAACAGTCAGAACCTTAGTTAGATATAATTAACTGTATTACTGCGCCAGGCAACGGAGTGAGGGCAGAACATGGGCCTCTGCGTGCATTAAATTGTCTCAGTGGACGTTTCACTGGCTGCTCCATCAGCCGGTTTGACTAACAAACAAGACAGACAACGTAAGTGTAATGTAATATTGAGGAACGTTCGTGCAACCACTGTTGCAGTGGAAAAGCAGTAAGTATTACATATTCTGAGCTCATGTTCTTAGCCTTAGGTACGCAGCGTGAATTGCGCATGCGCCATTTCGTAATGTGTGGCCTGTACGGCTCTACAATATTTTTCCACATTATCTCATAAAAAGCGCCATTTCCGGCGAAAAGTTATTGAACATAAAATGTGTTTTAGTTTTCTCTACAAATATTTTCTAACAAGTTTCTCATTCTAAGAATAATTAGGCAAGATACTGACATAAATGTTAATAGGTTTTCACGTAAAGTACCCATTATTCTTGTCAGATATTAATGAAACTTGAAATTTTCTCGACAGATTTTCGAAAAATACTCAAACATCAAATTTCATGAAAATCCGTCCAGTGCTAACCGAGTTGTTCAACTGTGACGGACCGACAGACAGACATGATGAAGCTAATGGACGCTTACTCGCAATTTTGCGAACGTGCCTAAAATCTGGTCTGAGTTGAACTCCAAGCCGTCACGTCGGTTAGCAATACGGCTGTCTGCAGTCCCTCCCGCGCCGTCTCTCTCCGCCCCTCAACATTCTGACCGACAACAGAATTAGGCTGAGTGCTGACTGCGACTTGAGCAATCTATATCGTTTCGTTTTTTTGACGTATTAAATCAGAATCGGTTAGAACTAACTGTTCTTTTGACTCTGTTTATTCCTTGTATCTCATCTAAGCTGTTCATTCATGGCACCAACGAATGCCACATTGACACACAAAACTCTATTCTTATATTGCTGCCACATGTTTCGATGGCATTTACGGCATCTTCAGGGGACTTTACACCAAAGTTTAAAACTTACTAAAGTATAGTAGATTAGATTACAAAACGTGAAATGAATTACTTTAGCAACTTGTTGTATTTTAGTGAGTTTTAAATTTTGGTGCAAAGCTTTCTGGAGATGGCGTAAATGACGCCGAAACGTGTAACAGCAATATAAGAAAATATTTGTGTGTGTGTCAAATGTGCATTCGTTGGTGTCGTGAGTGAATACCCTAGACCTGACAATCTGAAATTTATGCACCACTTTGTGTTGGAGAATAAATAGAGACAGATTAATAGCCCTCAGAAACACAACTTTATAAAAGTAATAAGTTAACCAGCTATATGTTTCGACACTCTGAGCGTCATCTTCAGGCTGGTACTTGAAACACACTGGGAAGTAAACAGATCATATGCGGAAGGGAGATCTCTCTTCTTACAGGTTTTGGTTACAAATCCGGCCTTTACATATAATTTGATTTCAAAATTGAAATTGAAGATCAAAATTGAAGATTAAAATTAGATTGAAATGATATTAGTGAAATTTCACTTCAATTTATTTTTTATCTTGTAATTTTAATCTTCAGTTGTAATCTTCAATTTTAATCTTCAAATAAAATATATGTAAAGACCAGACTTGTAACAAAAACCTGTAAGAAGCGAGATCTCCCTTCCGCACATGATGTGTATACTTCCTAGTGTGTTTCAAATATCAGCCTGAAGATGACCACTAAGGGGTCGAAATATATAGCTGGTTATCCTCATTGTTGCACCTTGCATTTCGTAGAACCACTTTAATTATTAACCAACAAATACACTATAAAACATTTCACATTAAAACACTTAAAATCGCTCCGACATTATTTGCATATATAAATATCTTCATTAATATATGTTATTTTGACATTCTTACTAAACTATTTTGACAATTACTTAATAAGTATAATTTATATTACAGATATGCTGCCACAAAACCCTGTTAATATAATGGAATTATTTTGTGAATGTTTTTAAAATGACTTTAGCAAGGAACAAAGTAGCTCCCTGAGGATGATCTTAGGATCGAAACATGTCGGAGCGATTTTAAGTGTTTTAATGTGAAATTTTATATAGCGCATTTGTTGGTTAATAATTAAAGTGATATAGCTGGTTAACTTATTGTTTATATAAAGTTGTGTTTTTGGCGGTTGTTAATCTGCCTATATTTAGCCCTGACAGTTGTTCCTTACTATGCTGTCTGTCATGTGATTACGCAGAGCCTCACAACACCTGCACCTCCACCCACCTTTCGTGGAATTCAAAGTTTCATTTCCATTTTCTTCATGAAACTAGTTACTAATCCCTTCTAAATTGTGGGTGTTCCATCCCATTGTGCTAATATAACAATGTTATTTATTGTCCGTCTTACACAACAATATGATGTAAAGTTAAGTTATGTACAATTAATAAAGTTACATATTTCAACCCCTTGGGGCCAACTTCAGGTTTATAAAATATGAATCATACATCTGAAGTACCAAGGGGTTGAAACATGTAACTTTATTAATTGTACATAACTTAACTTTACATCATACTGTTGTGTAAGACGGACAATAAATAACATTACTAATCCTTTCCTTATATAACGAAATTCGTTCCAAAATCCTCCACCCTATTTTCATAAGGTCAATTTTACTATTATCCTCACATTCACTTCTAGATCTAGCAAGCTTGTTGTACGTTTCCCATTAACAATGATTACATTACTAGTCACTTTTTCTTCCAGTTTTCGTTCTTTTCTGTAATAGACTATTCTGAATATCTCTCTATCTAACATTTTTGACACTCAGTGTAACAATAGTCTCACCACGCACTTATGGAGTATTGAAACCACGGCCTCTCAGCACTTGGTCTATTACACGCCTAGACATGTCGGCTGAGCTACCGACTTCATAATGCGTGTACTGATGTGTCTTGTTGCTGACAGACACGTTGTGCCGCGAGAGACAAGAAATGGGGCTGTCAGTGTCTCACGACTGCCGGCAACAGGAAAACAGTTTGGCAGGTTTGTTTTTAGGAAATTGAGCCAAATATTTGTACATCCAGTTTTGGGGCGTAAGTTAAAGATTGCAATTTCAATATCATCTTCCACTAAAAAACCTTTTGTTACTATTGACGAAGAGATGAGACATTGTTGTGTGAAAACTTCCAGTGTCACTTCAGCGGCCTGTCAAAAATTGTGCTGCTCAGGTGACAAGACAACAGAAAATGTGTCACTGCCTGATGGGTCTACGGGCCTGCTTATTTGGAAATACCTTAAGGAAGTGACCCAGAGGTTGTTATAAGTATATAAGTATATTATTATTATTATTATTATTATTATTATTATTATTGCTTACTTACTTACTGCTATTGAGTTTTCACTTGGTGGCACTAGTCCTTACACTAGTACAGACAAAACAAATAAGAATAAATATACATAAACGAAACAATACAAAAAAATAGTACTAACAATACAAAACGCAAAAATTACAAGTACACTTATCACCAAAATATCAACATATTACGAAACCCACACCCACACACACACACACACACACACACACACACA
>Ga0136643_10004342_pt1 | contig 19501 bp, 10 predicted proteins | sample TergutLab28metaG_FD_96883 | JGI IMG/M metagenome (GOLD analysis project Ga0136643, IMG submission 96883) | Labiotermes labralis P1 segment gut microbial communities from Petit-Saut dam, French Guiana - Lab288 P1 (version 3) (version 3) | ecosystem: Host-associated > Arthropoda: Insects >...
AAAAAATCGCAGGGGGCTAAATCCGGCGAGTAAGGGGGATGTTCGAGCACGGTGATGGAATTGCGCGCCAAAAACTCACGCACAATTAATGCAGAATGCGCGGGTGCATTGTCGTGGTGAAGAATCCATCGCCTCCCTTCCCACAATTCGGTCGCACACGACGCACACGATCTCTCAGACGCTTAAAAACCTCCACGTAGAAAGCTGCGTTGACAGTTTGACCCTCAGGTGCGAATTCGTGGTGCACAATACCAATGCAGTCAAAAAAAAAACCCAGCAACATGACTCTGATTTGCTATTCCGTGATTTTTTCGGTCTCGGCGATTCTTTGTGTTTCCACTCTCTGCTCTGCGACTTCAGCTCGATGTCGTAATCGTAGATCAACGATTCGTCACCTGTGATGACCCTTTCCAAGAATTAATCGCTTTCTTCTGAGGTTTTCCAGTCGGCGCAACACTCCTTCCGTCGCAACTTTTGCTCAGGAGTGAGCAGTTTCGGTACAATCGTGGCGCAAACCTTTTTCATGTCCAAATGTTCCGTCAAAATCGTGTGAACGGACGACTTTCCCAAACCAAATTCTTCTGCTATCATTCTAACAGTCAATCGGCGGTCACTGAGCACGAGAGAACGCACACGATCAATGTTTTCATTACCACTTGAGGTGGAGGGGCGTCCTGACCTGGCATCGTCCTTGGGGTCTTCACAGCCTTCCCGAAAACGCTGGACCCACTTGAAAACAGTTCTTTCCTTTACAGCACCCTCTCCATAAACCTGTTGCAACATTTGATGGATTTCGGGGCCATTCTTGCCCAGTTTCACAAGAAACATGATGTTAATTCGTTGTTCAAGCTTTTGATCGATCTCCATTTTGACAATGCGCGAATACGCGTTCCACAAAAAACCAAAGCACGAAGTATGTCCTTCTCTTACAGCGGTCTGGCTCCTACTGAAAGTCAACTGGGTCCTGTAGAGTGAGGAGAGCTGGAGGGGTGCGCCACCAGTTAACATCTCACTCCTCCTCTTACCTACTGCACGAACTTCTTGGACAGGCCACGTATGTTCCTAGAAGGAACGATGGACTTATTTATTATTATTATTGAATAAGAACGGGTCGCTACTAGTAAAGAAAGTATTTCTGAAATTCCTTATTCTCCACCGAATGTAACTCTTAGGATAACATGTTTATTATTTGAAATAAAACACTTAAAAAACACATTCACTTCAGTTTTCTTTCGCACACGTGACCCCGTATTAGCCTAACATTTGTACATAAGTTCCAAAGACAAATTAACATTTATACGACGGAAATACCGCTGCATATTATACTGTACAGCCTCTATAATTCGGAGGCACCGCGGGAGCACCGTGGTTAAGGTGCTGTGCTACAAATCGGAAGGTCGTTGGTTCGATCCCAGCTGGTGGCAGTGGACACTGACATAAAATCCTCCCGATCGCACTATGGCTCTGCGGTCGACTCAGCCTCTAACAGAAATGAGTACCAGGAGTATTTCCTGGGGGTAAAGGTGGCCGGTGCGTAAGGATGACAACCTACCACCATCCCGTGCCGTTGTCACGAAATCTGGGAGACTTAACTTCCTGGAACCCTTTGCGCCTGTCTAGGCCTGTAATGGAACTGCTTTACCTTTTTTACCTCTATAATTCGACCGTAAAGACCTGAAAAGCGTGTCTCAGGCAATAGCAAGGACGAAAATGACAACCCGCACGAACGTCTCCATCGAGAAGCCACTCGCTCTGGGTAACGGGTGCGACTGCTAATACACAGTCATTCTGAACGGCCCCTCAACGTTACTATCATCTTAATTTCAAAATATTACAACTACATCCGGAAAGTTCCGAGATTGACGGTACAAAAATGAGTACGGTTTACTTACACTCTGGTGTTTTCTCCTGCAACAATAAACGGCTTCCAGCGTTTCTGGTGGTCTTTGAAGAAGTCCTGGAAAGCACTTTCTGGAATGGTGCAGAGCTACTCAATTATTACACCAACCACTGCACATATATAAATATTATATATATAATATTTATATATGTGCAGTGGTTGGTGTAATAATTGAGTAACTCGACAACATGCACGGTGTAACAATGAAAATAGGTGCAGAGCTGTTTTGCAACGGATGAATGGCCTGCACGTCAGCATGATGATGGCCTTTCAACACTCGTTTCAGCCGTGGGGGAAAAAAAAATCTCAAGTTGAGAAATCGGGAGACTATGGCGCATGCGACAGTACAGTGATTTGATGTACTGACAAAAATTCTTTGACGGATAACGCCCTATGCGGCAGTGAACTGTCGTGCAGGAGGAACCACGCGGCCACCGGGACTGGCAAAACACGTTTCATAGAGACTAATATATTTGAAAAACACATTACGATACGCAACAGAATTTCTCACCAGTTGTTTGCTTTGGTAGCATTATCATCTTCTTACTAGACTTTACACTAGCTGTCCAACCCAGGCTGCAACTTCAACATTTACGTGAAATGTCTTCCAAGGGTATAGGTTAAATTGTATCTAAGCCGTCTTGCGTTTTGTTCATTAGGCACGTTCGCGAAACTGCGAACAGCGACTATTAGCTTTGACACGTTTGCTTGTCTGTCTGTCCGCCCGTCTGAAACAAGGCTCAACCCGGACGGATTTTCATGAAATATGAAAAAGAGTATTTTTCGAAAATCCGTCGAGAAAGTGTAAAACAAAAGAAAAAATCTGCCCCGAAAATTCGAGTTTTATTAAAATTTGATAAGAATAACGGTTACTTTACAGGAAGACCTACGTACATTTACAATATCTCGCTGAATTCTCCTGAGAATGAGACTTCTCCAGGAAAAGGTTACAGAGAAAACCAAAACACAAACTTCATGTTCAATAACTTTATTTCCGAAAATCGTATACCGTTGGAGATCTGGGAAAATGGTAGAGCCATACAGGCCGCACAAGACAACATTGCCCATGCGAATTGCATCCTGGACACCTAAGGCTACAGACACTCAAAATACGTAATACTTATTGCTTTTCCAGCGGGACCGCGGTAGCACAGTGGTTAAGGTGCTGTGCTACAGGTCGGAAGGACGCTGGTTTAAGTGGATTTTGACATAAAATCCTTCCGATCGCGCTATGGCCGTGGGGTCGACTCAGCCTCTAACAGAAATGAGTACCAGAAGCATTTCCTGGGGGTAAAGGCGGCCGGTGCGTATGGCTGACAACCTACCACCATCCTGTGCCGTTGTCACGAAATCTGGGAACCTTAACTTCCTGGAACCCTCTGGGCACCTCGGGCCTGTAACGGGACTGCTTTACCTTTACCTTTATTGCTTTTCCAGTGCAACAATGTTTGCACGAACGCGCCCCAACTACTTCAATACGTGCACTGCCTGTCTTCTTTGGTTAAGGTTGCTATTATAGATTAATGCTGACTCTGTAACTGGCCTTCAGGCTGTTGATTCAGCACATTAATGAAAGTGAACTGAAATATTATTATTATTACTACTACATTATGTTGTCTCTTGTCACAGGCTTCTTCTTCCTGGTACTTCTCGTGAACCAACGGCGATCCCCACCGCTCAGGATTCCAGTTTCAGACTGCAGTACTTTCCGTATTGTGTGTGATGTTCCAAGTGTAGCTGTTTCTTGTAGTGAATCTAATGAATGTCTTCCTGGCACGGCTTCCAATTTTTTTTTTTAAACCTTTTGTTACTATTCCGGTGGCTCCAATTATTACCGACATAATCACGCATTTCACGTTCCACATTCGTTGCATCTCTCTACATAAACTCTTGGATTTTAGTTTCTTCTCTGCTTCCTTTTGCATGACATTTCTGTCTGCGGGTACTGTCACATCCATCAGCAGCAAGCATGTTTTCTCTTTTTTGTTTTTAATTATTATATTTGACCTATTTGCTGTAACTTCTCCGTCTGTGTGTACCCCTTGATTCCGCAACACTGTATCATCTAGTTCACATACTGGTTTGGGTGGGTGGGCGCGCGCGCGCGCGCATTATATTATTATTATTGTCATAGGTAGGTACAAAACAGACGCAAACAAGAAACGACCCCGACACACCATGCCATTTTCCATCCTGCCTGGACGGATCAGAAAAGCCACGAAGGCGCTCGTTCAGATAAGATAATCAGAAACAAGACACGCAATGTAGGTATAACGTAACAATAAGGGGCGTTTGTGCAACCTCAGCTACAATGGAAAATCAATAAGTGTATCACATACCGTGAGAGTGTGTGTTTGTATCCTTTGGTATCCAACATGCAAAGCGAATACGCCATATTGTCATCTGTGGCCTGTCCGGCTCTACTTTCACATTATCTCATAAAGTCACGATTTTAGGGGGGGGGGGAGTTCTTGAATGTAAAATGTGCATTTTGGTCCCTCTACAACTTCTGTCTGAATCATTTCTCATTCTAAGAAGAAGTGAGCGCGATACCATCAAAAACGTATACTGATCTTCACGTAAATTATCCGTTATTCTTGTCATACTTTCATGAAACTTGCATTTTCCCAGTATATTTACAAAAATCATGAAAATCCGTCCAGTCGGAGCCAAGTTTTTCCATGCGGACGGACGGACGGATATGACGAAGCTAATAAGCCTCTTTTCGCAATTTTGCGAATGCGCCCAAAAGAGGACTTCCAGACACTAGCCAGTCGTTGAACAGCGGCCTTTCGCTCCGTTCCAAACAACCTAATAATCACTGTGGACTCGTCGTCGAATAGGCAGTCGATATTACACATACACTGCCTCGTCTGAAGGTCAATTACGTTGTTATGTAAAAAACGATACACGTCCACAGCACACAGAGCAAAGAAATATACTGCGCTTGTCATTCGTTATTTTCTGTAAACGGGTAACTATTATTTAATTAAACAAAGATAATTCAAAACTCAGAATCTTAAGAATGCGTTAATGTGGGCTCCAACACCACAGCGTTCCTACTCCAAGTAAAATAGTCGGGCTTGTTCGAAAGTCGGTTACAATGACCTCAGAAACTTTGTTCGCAAACAACCTCCCGTACGTACGCGGACTCTAACCGAGACCTGTTCAACGACCCCTAGCATACTACTCACGCCGAACAACAATCAGAACACGCAAAACTGATCTTTCCGTTACAATTACCACACACACAAACAAGTGCCCCCCTACCAATTTGCTCAGAGCATGCAAGTGACGCATCGCTCTTCCGACAAGGTGCCTACCGCTAGGACAGCTGACCTTTGAATGCGAACCGTAGCGACTGGTGATAATTACGCGGCCCTAATTATTTCTATAATAAGAGTTCGTAATTCTCCAGCTGTTCCACAATTTCAGAAAGTAATTATGAATGGGGTTTCAGCGACTTCCACTTATTTATTGTGATTTTAGGGTCAAACACGAAGCCAGAATGTTAATATTCGACATTGAAGGGCATTTTCTAAATTCAACTTTCATGTTAAGTAAAATGGTCTAAGAATAATGAATGTCTCTTAATCTAAAGTGTTTTTATTGTGAACATAATGCGAAATCTGCTTCAAAGTGTGTTATTAATTGTGGGTCTACTCAAAATTTGAGGGTATCACTTGGCGTTCAACCGGGGCGTGCTACTGACCACTCACCCCCTTCTAGTGCTGCGGTCAAGAAAGAGTAGAGCTATACCTCTACCCAACCTCTGGGCCACACCGGGCCCGTAACGGGATCACTTTAACCTGACGTTCATAGGACCGTGCATCGTAATATTATTTCTATAGCAAAACCAACTAGATGCACCAATGTATCAAATTTATTTTATTTTGGAATGATAATCTACATGTTTCGGACGGTCTTTCCGTCCATCATCAGGAGTTCAAGACTATACATACAGTAACAGGCATTTGTCAAACAGTTACTGCTATATGCTTGCTAGCGGGTACGGTTCCATCTTGTACCCGCTAGCAAGCATACAGCAGTATCTGTTTGACAAATACCTGTTACTGTATGTACAGTCTTGAACTCCTGATGATGGACGGAAAGACCGTCCGAAACATGTAGAGTGTCATTCCAAAATAAAATAAATTTGATATGTTGATGCATCTAGTTGGTTTTACTACACAAATGATATCACTTGAATGGGACACTTTGCTTCAAGTAAAATAAAAGAACGATTCGTTGTTCTTCAACTCCGAACAAGGTGACGGAATATCACGAAACACAGTATAAGTGTTATGCCACTGAACACCCAAAAGCCATAGTTTTTTACTTTTGTACACAACTAGTGCCAAAAAGGCTGTGGATGCGTGTACTTTTGAGGCCGGGGCGACACAAGCGACATTTACTCTGAGGTCCTAAAGCAATGCAAGTCAGTGTAAAAGATAGAAAGTTATGGTACAGGGTGGGGCAAAATACCCTCCATACTTTCAGTAGGGCATTGTGAAGGGAGGAGAGGCCGTAGAAGGGTGGGGTTGGGCTCGAAAGGTGCAGGTGGTTGGGAAGTTCCCGTTACAACAATCCGCAGTCGTAAAGATGGTGTGGTCCAACGAGCAGCGCGCATTTGCCGTCGAAACCTGCTTTTCGCAAAGTCACTATATCGTAGCGGTGCAGCGTGCGTTCCGTACTCCTACCAAATCCCCCCTCGGCACCGAGTACCGGACCGAAAATCCATTCTGTTGTGGGATGAGAACTTCAGGGAAACGGGAAGTGTGTCTGAAAAAAGATGAGGGCGACCACGGACCTCTCGAACACCAGAGAACATCGAGGCAGTCAGACGGTCCGTTTTGCAGTCTCCCAGGCGCTCTGCACGCAAACAACGGCCACCACTTACAAGATATTCTTTTTTAGACTATGTGATTTAAAACTTCCCATGTTGTAGTTTCAGAATCCAAAAATAAAACTTTTGTATCTCGAATAGTTTTTTTTTTTGTTATTCACCTTAAAATTTAGGGAGGTTATTTTGCCCTATCCTGTACTTTTGCGAAAGTATATTTTTCGCATAATGTCAATTTGTAATATTTTTATCTAGTGTACAATAACAAAAAGGGAGCCGTGCAAAACGTTTTTTTTTGGGGGGCTCTCGGTTTGATGGCTGTAACAAAAGTACTGGAGCTATGGACATGAAAACTTGTACGAATATCGGCCACGAAATACCACTCGTCCCATGTAAAATATTTCTTAGTTAAACACAGCGATGAGCCGACAAACTGACGTATACAGCATCTGTATTTCAGCCGCCCTTAAAACTGTTTTTTTTTATTTTGTTGTTGTTTTAAAGATCTGATTTTTAGTTTCAATAAGGGACGATTACCTTTTCAATTCATTACAATTTTATACAGAGGACTGTATATACTATTTATTTTAGAGATTTGATTAATTTGTCTCTTTACATATGAATCCTACGCTAGGGTTCTTACAGACTGTCAACGCTTTCTTCAGTTTTTCACTTCGCTGGAGGAAGAACGCAGTGTGCTTTCGAAACGGTGTATAGTATATTTTACTTGCAGTGACGATGGAAATAGTTCAAAATCACGTGAGTGACGTTTCGAATAATATAAGTAACAAGATACGTGGACCTTGGAATTTATATAGTGGAAAAATGGGCTTCTGAGCTGTAACCGTAACATACTGCCCCATATAGGTCCACTGCCTGATCGTAATTTCGGATGGGTTCAAGGCAGGCAGTTACGAATTTACCAAGTACTGTACAGATTAAATGCCCTGACACGAAATTCAACTTCACATTCCCAGTTTTCTTTACTGAAAGTATTACTAATTAGACAGAAACTCTGGACATATGAATCATTCAAATCTAGCGAAGCTGCCGAATTTCACGTAACAGGACGCAGTACAGTTTACAACATCCATCCGAGGTAACACATATGACATATGCTGTGCTGTTAATGGGATGAAAGACAGGGTCACCCGAAAAACTGACAAATACGGCGCCCTGAGGACCAGGAAAGTTCTTTAGCACGCGTGCTGAGCGGGAACGTCTCACGCTCGATGCAGGTGCCATCAGTCTGCGGTTTTCTTTTCGACGGTGAATATGAATAGTAAGGGCTGCCAGACGTTAAGTCAAAACTAGTACCTTATTTCATCGAAACTCGGTATGATTGGCTGAATTTTGTCACGACGTTTCGATTGCAACTGTTTGGTTAACCTTAAGGAAGATATTATGCAACGACCAAAATTTATTTTTAAACATCTATTCCTCGCACTAACTTTGACCCATTTTGATCAAATGCAACTTCTACTTATGGTATTTTGTGGGCAGGGTAGCTCAGTCGATATAGCGACTGACTACACAATGGACGGTCCGGGATCGAATCCCGCTGGGGAAGAGATTTTCCGCCCGTCCAGATCGGCCCTGGGGCCCACCCAGCCTCCTGTAAAATGGGTACCGTGTCTTTACCAGGGGTTAAGTGCGGCCGGGGCGTGTTGCTGACCACTCACACCCTTCTAGTGTCGCGGTCATGGAAGAGTAGAGCTATACCTCTACCCACCCTCTGGGCCATACCAAGCTTGTAACGGGATTTTTTTTTAACTTATGGTACTTACCACGCGCCTCAGGCGTATTTATTTTAAGGGTTACTGAACTGAATGAATGACCTACCAACCTTGCAGTGCATCTTTGACTCCTCTGACAGAATTCTACTGAAATTTAAACAGTTTCTGTACGATATACTGTACCCTACTATGTAAGGTACACTCGCTTCCGTTTGTTCTGATGGGCGGCTAATGGTCTAAATTAAGATTTACGTATGCCATATAGGTGTATATATTTTTGGACTCCTTAGCATACTATGATTAAACACTACACTATGCTATTTGCATTATGAAAGTAACTGGCCCACCACGCTGAAATTTCGTTTATTCTAATTCACTGTAAAAGCCAATTTAACTGAGGGTCGAACACTAATTTACGCGAAGACCTGTCCAAATTCAGGCAAAAGGTATGATGATATCCGAAGGAAAAAGACAACGTACAGAAGAATTAGCACGGCAAAGTTAAACTGATTTTGAAGGTCACTTTCCCTGCATAAGTGAATTTATATGCATACCTTTCGATACATTTGACAAGATTCCCATGGAAACCCCACACCGTAACGTCTATTATGTGAGTATTATAGTGTGCGAGTCTAACTCAATTTAGTATCAAGATAGCAGACAGTCTTCATACATAAGCAATGCACTTCAATTTTTTAATGGCACGCAGGGCTGCATGTGCTTGTTCTTGACATTCTTCTCCAGAAATGTATCTTTATGCATGCAATGTGTCTAAACTGTTCATCCTTTGCGATACGTATACATAACTTCCACACCAAACATCCTTCTCTGCAGGATGAGACTGCCAACTTCCACACCAAACACCCTTCTTTGCAGGATGAGATTTCCAACTTCCACACCAAACACCCTTCTCTGCAGGATGAAATTGTCAACCTCAACACCAAACACCCTTCTCTGCAGTATGAGACTGCCAACTTCGTCACCAAACACCCTTCTCTGCAGGATGAGATTGATTTATTTTTGAGCGAGTTCGCAAAAACTGCGAAAAGCTACTATTAGCTTCGTCGTGTCTGCCTGTCCGTCCGCATAGAACTCGGCTCCCACTGGGCGGATTTTCGTGATATTTGATACGAGTATTTTTAAAAAATCAGTCGAGAAAATTTAAGTTTCATTAAAATCTAACAAGAATAACAAGTACTTTACACGAAGAACGATATATATATTTTGTATCTCGTTCAATTCTTCTTAGGACGAGAAACGTTTCGAACATAACTTGCAGAGAAAATCAAAACACGTTTTATGATCGAAACGTTTTTCTGCGAAAATCGTGCCGTTTATGAGTTAATGTTGAAAAATACTGCACAGCCGGACGAGCCACACATGAAAACATGACTAACCAGTATAAACTCACCCACTCAGAACAGGCCCATGTAATACCCACTGCTTTTCCACGACAAAAACGGTTACACGAACGCGCCCCAATGTTACGTTTACAAGTATACTGTTCTTACAGATGGGTTTAAATAGTCCGACCTACACGCCTTACAGTTATTCAAAACACATCACTGAGGTTCCAGCACTGGCCAGATGCCAAACACGATCTTGCCCAGCCCAATTCACCCACAGACACCGTGCGCACACTCCAAAATCTCGTTATCTTCTTGCCCTTTTATACAGATTAACCTTCACAACATGGCATTATACATTATATATAAAGATTCAGTTCGTACCTCACAGACAAAACAGCGTATTTCCATTAGGGAAGTCAATGGGCGAATGCTGTACAGAGCAAAAATGGCCGTTTACCGTGGGAATCACACGGAACACATAGCCGAAATATACTGTGTGAACCAAACGCACACGATTTAGGGTTAAACACAGTCACAAACACTAACCACTGTGCCTTACAGAGTTACTAATGTGCCAGAAAATGAGCAAAAAAAAAAAATCCTCAAACCACCACAAAAAAGACAAAAAAAAATAAAAAAAAAAAAAAATCGATCAAAGGGGAAATATCGGGATTTTCAAAACCTTTTTTCAGGGGGGGGGGGGGGGGACATATTTATCGCTCAAAAATGGCGGTATCAGCATTACGTTATGAAGCCGGTACAGAGCCCACCACAAGGTTCATGTTTATGTCACTCAGTAAAGAGCGAAAGCAATAACGCGACATCTTTTCGGCGTAACACGTTCTCAAAATCACTCCCGCCTGAAAAATTATAAATACAGGTGGCTACGAAGTTAGTTACACTAAAATACGTGTAACTGGCTTTTGGCTCATGCTGTATGTCGAGCAACCTCCCTGTCTTTTCAAACGACAGCAGAGCGGGGAATGAGTAAATCCCCCATTTTACGTACGGCTGAAGCTACAGTGGGAAAGGGGGATATGTAATTTATGAAGATACGTGACAGTGGGTTAGGGTAAAAAGTCAATTCTCTAAATTTCAATGTGGATTTTAACTCCTATTTACTACAGGCAACAACGGTTCGTTTCCATTCGGTAAATACGTACAACTGCGTGAGTTTTCTCCATAGTAATGTTGCTTATCCATAACCTTCCAGCCACGTTTTCACAATCGACAATTAAAGAACGCATTTAATTAACGATTCTGCGCAACAAAGACGAACAGACAATACCCCGCATGGTAATTCCTTTCATAATGGCACTCTCAGAGAGTGACTTCGACGTCCCCCTGTCTGCTTCTCCAAGAGCATTTGAATTTTTTTTTTCCGCAAAGAAAGTGTATACGCCTCCTTGCCAGTAATTACTGCGTTCATTAAAAACACTCAAAAATCTGCTTAACATCGTATCATTACACTGGGAGTGCAATTAAACGAACAGAAGCACAACGGACTCGCTGTATCACCGCGGAGGTTGTAATTATTGCGTTTCTGGTACTTCTGCCAACCGTGTTGATGAAGCAGGCCAGCGGCTGTGGTGTGTTCTAACAACAGTTTGTCACACGACTGTCGGGTTTCTGGGCTTTCTCCATCGTCTGTTATTCAGAAACAGATTCAGCTGCCGAAACGGTTTATTCCTTTTCGAATGCAACACGTCGAACACTGTACATAACATGAGTAATGAATCCTAAGCCGGCCACCGTACAGACATTCCCGTTTCCTTCAGACAGGTACCGGTATTAAAAAGCAGCACTTACTTCCTGAACAGCATCAATATGGCGACACTGCGAACCTCTCATTACAGTCTACATTTTCCCCATAACTTTACGAGATGGCAGCACCATTCCGAAGAATCATACGCCTGTATCTCCGAACTCAAGATATTGCTGTCGTGATTAAATATTATCTATAAGTGCATTCGGTCAGCAAGTACGTTAGGAATTATGATGCATTACGTGTGGCTGCTGTGGGCCGGGTAGCGTAGTCAGTATAGCGACTGGCTACGGGCTGGACGGTCCGGGGATTGAATCCCGGTGGGGGGGCGAGATTTTCCGCACCTGTCCAGACCAGCCCTGGGGCCCACCCAGCCTCATGTACGATGGGTACCGGGTCTTTCCCGGGGGTAAAAAGCGGCCGGGGCATGAAGCTGACCCCTCACTCCCTTCTAGTGCCGTGGTCAAGAAAGAGTAGAGCTATACCTCTACTCCCCCTATGGGCCGTACAGCCTGTACTGAGCCTCAGTGCCTGTACAAGGGTGCACTTTATCTTTTTCTTACGTGTGGCTGCAGTGTTCAGGAGGCCCTTTTTACAGAAGCAGGAAACTACTGACATTCCGACTAATATTTCGATATCCTCCGCTGAAGAGGATATCGAAATTTCCCATCACACCGCTCCTTGGTCTGTAATGGCAAACAGCCAACAGCTTGAAGCACCCAGCACGTAAAGTAATTACGGCAGTATGTTAGTGTGTGTCACCAGAAGGGGCCCAGGTTTCCCCCATCGAAGACACCTGACACTAACCACACTCACTCCCACACTACAGCACTGCCCTACTCACGGTAACACAAGGCATACAGAAAACCACTCGCAACGTTCGCCCTTCAAAACACTAAACTCACATGCACACCCCAAAATCAACACACCTATATTAACCTTTTTGCGCCGGAATTATTTTTTTAAATTTTAGCACACCCTGTAATTAAAATGTGAATAATACAGGAACAAAACAAGTTAGAATTATGAAACAAACTGCAATTTGAAGAGAAAAAAACGGAGAGTATACACCATGTTTAAAATATTCGATACCTATATTTGTTGAATAAATATATATAATGCAACTTTTGAGGTTAACTGTGCGGTACGACCACTATAGTTGACATTAGGCGTCAAAAGGTTAATAACCCTCAGATTTAGTGGCAATATAAAGGACCAGGCCGCTGGATGGGCAAAAAAAGATTATGTGCGTGTAATGAGATGCAAGTATAGTGCAGGGCAGAGGTGGCCAGCCACACGAGCTTCGGGAGCCGCACTTCAGGAAGCAGTTTAAGAAACAGCCTATTCTCCCGTCAAGAAGTCAAATTTGCGGAAGCTACAATATATTGATCACTGCTTGAGAGAGCACAGCCGACGGTTTCTGTTATTTTCACAGGCCTCTTGCGCCAGCCGCACCGTGGTCACTGCCGGTACAGAGTATTTAACTGTGAAATAGAGGACGGAACTGCAGAAGACGTATTGCAGTATTTTACAAGGAACACCATCTCGGTGGCAGCATGAGACAGCTACGGGAAAACCTCAGTTAAGTGCCACTTCCCCAGCTCAAACTTCAGTACAATAGGGTCTCGTTTTACGACGGGGCTACGTTCTCGAATATTTGGCTGCAAATCGAACCGTCGTAAAACGAGTACTATTTAAATGGTTTAAATTGCGATATGTTCATGGGCCAAACAAATTAGTCAAATAATTTTATAATTTAGAATATTTCTTTACATTATGACATAAAATTTAAATTTAATGGATTCGGTATATATAAAATTACACAAATTAAAAAAAATATATCAATCAAATCACTTTTTATTTTGCTGAAGAAGGCCCAGGCCGTGGTTCAGAAGACATCAAAAAAGAATTTAACGTCAACTCTTTTGATTTTTTCATCCTTTCTTGCAGAATTTCATAATAAGGGTGTAGCGCGGCTCTTATGCCCCTTTTTACTGTAGAGCTGCGTTCCCAGTCAGGGTCGATATCACACAACTTTTCAGCTGCCATATCTATAGCGGAAAGAATATCAGTAAGGTCCGTCGTCTGCATTTCTTTGGTTCCACGATCCTCTTCATCTTCATCTTCCTTCTGCTGTTCAGTCAATTGTTGGGCCAAGTCATAAAGTTCTTCATTGGAAAGTGGCTGGGAGTGACCTTCTAACGGTCGAGCTGCTTCAATGTCGGCACTAGCAGCCTCTCCACTAATTTTTATGCAATGAATATGCGAGCGTTGCTTGAACCTTGCAAACCATCCTTTGCTAGCAGTGAATGTCTCGTTTCCACCTTCTTTTTGTTGAATGTCTTCAAAAAGACTCCTAGCCTTTGCAGCAATAGCACGCTGAGTGAGAGGAATTCTTTTTTTATTTAAATCATCAACCCACAGTGTTAGTAATTGTTCCATTTTTTCTATGTTAAAATTTCTAGTGTAACTTACATTCGATGCGCGCAATCTTGTAGTTTTCTGTACCGACTGTTTTATTTTTTCAGCGTTCGCCATAATTGTTGATACAGTAGCCGGTGCTAAGCCGAGGGAACTACAAACTTTAGCACGTTTCTCGCCAGCTTCCATTTTTCTGATCACTAACATTTTAGTCTCTAAAGTTACAGTCTTCCTTGTTCTTTTCACTGCTTTTTGCAACAGACGACAATCTGTCTCTTTGATGGACGTCATGGGTGGAAAAATCACAATCAACTTAAAATAACTGCACTAAAATATAAAAAGACGAAACACGTGCACACCGGAAAAGAGCTTGAAGCGCACTAGGTAGAGAAAGGACCCTTGAGTTGTGACAGTGATGCACCACAAGTCGGGAGTGCTCGGTCAGACTCGACAAGGGCCATAAAAGTGAACCGTCGTACAACGGACCATCGTAAAACGAGATCCTACTGTACTTTCAAAAACAAACGTGTTACTGCCTGAACAAACCTACTTGATTACGTGGGCGGTTTCTCCAGTACCTGTCATTCCTCTGTAATTCAGGTTACTTTCGCAGAATAAGCAGGGCACGAGAGTGGTCTGGAGACTGGAAAAGATGCACTTCATAACAACGTGATTTTAAAACTCTGCATCTCCTTAAAACACTAATTAGCCCAATATGTACCACATCCGCGCATTAAAGAGTATTTACATTACGTAATGTTACATAATATAAACAGTATGTAGAACCAGAAAGTTTCAGCGAAATTTCTTCGCACATGGTAGCCTGCTGAAGAGCCACTCGGACGTCTGGAATAACCTACCAATGAATCATATCATCTACAAGAAAGATGACATGGGGTATGACGGATCTGCCGACACCTTCAACGCACTCGTATACACATGCTGATCCGTAGCTGGATGTAACAAAAGACCATGTTGCACTCCTAAAATCAAGCCCAAATAAATCCTACGCACACGGGTGGAACAGCTTTGTTACAGAATTACATAAACTACTGGAGCATTAACACCACAATGCGGAAAACTATTATGTAGATAGTTTGGGCATGACTAAGCAAATGCTCATCTAGTCCGTGAAGTGAAATTTTTTTTTAGACTCTCCGTGCCCGGAACGGCGGACAGGCGAAACGGACGTGGGTTCGAGACCTCCACGATCGCCCAATCTCATTCCTGCCCACTTCCACCTGAGTCCCTTTGAAGGGATTTTTTTTATTTCTCTTTTTTAAGAAGTCAACATGTCGGACGAACTTCGGCATTTAACTGACGGGTGTGCGATAAGATAGGATACATGTCCAGAACTTTTCATCGTACAATGAATTCTTGGTGTGACAGGGCTGTTAAGCATTCAAAACAAGGGAAGGAAACTCCTACAGACATTTTAAAAAGACACTGGAAAGTAAAAATATTATATAACAAACAAAAACTTACCCCTTCAATACGTCACAATTATTACTCGTTCCTTTCGATTTTCTGCTGCTTCCCTTTATCGCGCATAAATGACAGCATATTTACAAAAACGTGTAGTTTCGTTTTAAGCGCAGAAGACGATTCTCATGTTTATTGCAGTAATCATGAATCACCCTACGCAGTGTAACATCCTGAACACAGACGCGCACGCGGCTTAGTAATTACATGGCATCTAAGAGATTTTGCACTTACTTTGTGCAGGCAGAGCCTCGCCCGTACTTGACAGGCCAACTACGTTGTTATACTAAACAAATTATCGATACAACAAGCAATTCATTGAGTTTTGTTCGGAATATACACTTGTCGTCAGTATAGTGTAAATATTTATCAGTTACGTTACTCATAATTAAATATGGCGATGCACTCAATTATCACACCAACTAACGCACATGCATATATATATATATATATATATATATATATTTACTTTAAAACATTTAAAATCGCTCCAACATGTTTCGATCCTAAGATCATCTTCAGGGAGCTACACTGTTCCTTGCTAAAGTCACATTTTTAAAAACACTCACTCACTAATTTCCCCTCCCTGAAGATGATCTTAGGATCGAAACTTATTGGAGCGATTTTAAATGTTTTAATGTAAAACTTTTATCTATGTGCATTAGTTGGTCTGCTAATTAAATGACTCTATGAAATGCACGGTGCAATGATAAGGATGGCGATATGCGTTATTTGTTATACCGAAAGCTGATAAATCAATAAAGTGCAACGAAGAAATTTTCCAGTCGAAAGTGGTTAATCCAGTATAATACAGCAAACAAATCTGACAACTACATGATGCCATACCGGAAAACGGTATGTACAATTTTCGAAGGTCTTTCCAATCATAAACATTAAGAAACACACCCAAAGAAAATTAGATTGCTACAAATTAACAGCGTATATGAAGGTCTTCGATCTTATGAGTTGTTACGCAGCGCATGCTGTTAAGTACGTTTCTGGAGGCCTACCGAGCATAACAGTGTGAATCTGCTAAAGTCTTCCAAATGTCTGAGGGCTGTAACAAGACCCGTAATGCGTTTCCTTAGGTGACCTATTAAAACCACTCACTCTGCATGTCATAACACGGGTTAAGACTGTTATATATAACCCGCCAGTGAAACAGCTTAATTACTACAATTTTTGTGGATTTTTTTTAAATTTTGATACTGTTTTATTGCACCCTACAGTAGTACCTCGAACAGACCATTTGTCCCAAAAAGTTTTATTCTTACATCAGATCTCAACTGGGTTCAGGCCTTTTATATTTCTTACTTTGTATATTTAGATCATTACAATTCTGCGTTTGTGAATGGAATATGAAGGTCTCCACAAGCTTCTCTGTTCATTTTTCACACAGTTATTTTAAAGACGTCAGGATACGAGACAGGCAATGTACGTGTAACGTTGAGGCCCGCTCGTGCAACCACTGTTGCAGTGGAAAAGCAATAAGTATTACATATTCTGTGTGTGTGTGTGTGTGTGTAGGCTTAGTTATCCAGCATGTAATACGCATGCGCCATATTGTCATCTATGGCCTGCACCGCTCTACAATATTTTTCCACATTATCTTATAAAAGGCACGATTTTCGAAAAAAAAATTGAACATAAAATTTATTTCCTCTACAACTTTGGTCTGAAACATTTCTCACTGTAATAAGAAATGAGCGAAATGTGATCAAAAACGTTTAGTGGTCTTCACTTAGAAGTGCCCGATTTTAATGAAGCCTGAATTTTCAAGACGGTTGTACGAAAAATACACAAATATAAAAATTCACGAAAATCCGTCCAGTGGGAGACGAGGCGTTCCATGCGGACAGACATGACGAAGCTAATAGTCGCTTTTCGCAATTGTGTGAAGGCGTCTAAAAAGGGCAGGCAGCCATACTCCGCAGAAGTACGCATATTTTACAAATGTGTCCCATGCCATCTCGCATACTACTTTTATAATTCGGCTATGTCCGTGTTCAGGTACTGTAGACACAAATATACTGCAAACAACAACACCGACTACTGGACACATGGACTACTACGAACACCAGTCCAAGCGGTATCAGAACAAGCTTAACGTGAACACGACCGATGTATTATTCGCTTAACAAACTGAAATGAGGGACAGTCGAGTGGCTGACATCAGCTCAGCCATTCAAACAGCTCCCTGCTCCAGTCTGCAGCACCCACGTAATTCACAAGGAAACAGCCATAAAGGGTCAACCTCCTTATTTCACAACATGCGAGGTCAATGTTCAAAACATCTCTCGGGTAAAGATCACGAGGCATGTGGTTTTCTAAGATTACTACGTCAGACCCAGCGTGAAGGACAGTAAGTCAACTGTAACATTTTAGTATCTTCACTGCGTTCTGTTAGCCTTAGTACGTTCAGTCTGAAACCTTGTAACACGACACTCGGAACACTGAGATCTTCCCATCTTCAGAATTTGTATGCAGTATTCTTAAATGTCAGAAATCTATTCTTTTACATGTATGTACCTGCTCAATATATGAACTCTGAAATTTACGCACACGACATAACTACGTATGAGGCTCTTAATAAACCGCGATTACATCCCAACAGCATTAAGCAATTGACAGCGTGTTTTCTATGCGGCAGGAACGTAATTCCTAACTGATATTTAGACCACTTTCGTCCTTCAGGTGCCATACCATGCCTCAGGCGGTCTGACGCATGCATATCACCATGGAGGACCGGGTTCGATCCCGGGACAGTCTATGTGAGTTTCGTGGTGGAAAAAGTGGCACTGAAACCATTTTTTTTCCGGACAACTGATATATACTTTGTCAGTACCACTCTACCAATCTTTCACACTCATCTTCATCTTACTACTACTCTTATCAAAAGGTCAAGCAGAAGAAGCAATGTTACATAGTTTTCGGCCTTCACAAAACTAATAAAATACCCCATACCCAAGAACGGCCAACGCTGCAATTATTTTTCTATTTCATCTGTCAATGGTTGCGAATCATTGCTTCTATCAAAGAAATTTTACGTTCTTCCGGTTTCACAATACCCACCGCTAAGAGTCAAAGGGAACGTGGAACCAAGTTCGGAGCACATTTAGGCACATGGCGGAGTTATATATATATACATACATTCTAATTAACTTTCTCCGTCATAAACTGTGTCATGAAAAACTAATACGTCTGTTATATTTCCAACACCCGGCTTGGTAACATGAGCTAACAGAACACACACGAAGCACACAACCAAGCAGCTAGACAGTTAACGTGAGAAAGAACTGTTCGTCCGACCGATCCTCAGAGCCCACAGCCGCCTATCTATCTCACACGAAAAGCGTTCAGGGCATAAAGCTAACCACATCTCCACCTAACGCCCAGGTTAGGCGTGGTGCTATACATTTCGTATGTCACAACGTTTTCAGCGTACTGTACTTAAGAATTATGTCCTTTTATAGTTTGATGTTTAAGGCTTGTGATTTAAACTATGTAATGGGGCTTACTAAGCTTGTACCACTCCCCTCTGAAACCACAAGTGAGAATCTAAACAACGTGTTTTCCGTCATTGAAAATTTTCGTTTAAAAATATCTGTACAAACCTTGATACTTTTCTGTTCAGAACGTTTGTACACATAGTATATAACCTCAGACCGAAATGTGACTACTGTGTCGTCCTCGCTGAAGATGACGTTTCAAAGACGAAAGATAAAATTCCGCAGTACAGCTCGCAACGTTCATGAGCTTATACTGAATGAAGTGGACTGTACGAGGGTCAGTGACGAACACTACATTCTTGATCGATAGATTTCCTCAAACGAAAGCCGCCGCCGCCGCCACCGCCTCGTCGTCGTCATCGTCATCGTCCTCCTCCTCCTTTTTCTTCTTCTTCTTCTTCTTCTTCTTCTCCTCCTCCTCCTCCTCTTTCTTCTTCTCCTCCTCCTCCTTCTTCATCTTCATCATCTTCTTCTTCTTCTTCTGGCATTACAGGCA
>Ga0136643_10004343_pt1 | contig 19501 bp, 8 predicted proteins | sample TergutLab28metaG_FD_96883 | JGI IMG/M metagenome (GOLD analysis project Ga0136643, IMG submission 96883) | Labiotermes labralis P1 segment gut microbial communities from Petit-Saut dam, French Guiana - Lab288 P1 (version 3) (version 3) | ecosystem: Host-associated > Arthropoda: Insects >...
GCGGACGCTTGTGAGTGCGGTAATGAACCTTCGGATTCCGTGAAATGCGGGGAATTTCTTGACTAGCTGCAAACCAGTTAGCTTCTCAAGAAGGACTCTGCACCATGGAGTAAGTAAGTAAGACAGTCTGAATTTCCATTAGAAGGTTCACGTATAAACGAAGTATTCACAAGAATGTGTGTAACAAACGCCTGCTTTCCAGCAGGAAGAGGATTGAAAGAGAAATGCAAGAATTGTAAGAAGAGAGCTCAAGTTAAGAGACTTGTTGGGCTATAGTGGGACACAGCCGCGAAATACTCACCAGCACTTGTTGTGGCTTAACTGTGTGAGAATTACAATTTCTCTAAACTTTAAAGACATACGTAACACTGCAAAGGATTATTGAATGACCTGTTAGATGTAGCAGATAGTAAGAATTGTTGGCCTAGAGCTGGTTTTCCTAGGATGGGTTTTGATACTTCTCTGATTATTTCCGACTGTCAACTGGAACAAAACTTCTAGCAGGTCGTGAACGAGCCTGCCTCGATCCCTGCAGTCCTTCGCTCTCATTTATCACATTACACATAACTTCAAGTTAAGAAATCTCACCACTTGATACGGGGTTAGAAAGGAGCCAAATGTATCTAAGTCCATGCTGTAAATTTCTCCAGAACCTGATAGTAACTTAGAGGCGTAAGAAAGCTTTACCCCTTGTAATGGAAGCTTAATCACAAAATCCTGTCCAGTAAGAAGACCCGTACAACATTTCTTAACATGTTAACTCTATTTCAAAAGTTGTATTTTCCGTGAATTTATTCAGATCAATGTGCTCAATTTATTTCACGAAACAAATGCAAAACGCCACTGGTGTACAATATTAAAAGCTTATTTCCGACGTATCTGGTTACAAGTGAACCATCTCCAAGGGAAAGCGTTGCTGGTTTTCAAAACCAATTGCGAAAGATAAGCTGTTATTTACAAAGTTATGCTTAATTGACATCAACAAAGAAGTTGCTACAGACAGAAAAACAGACTTTTTAAGTAACAGCTTATCATTGACAATTGGTTTTTAAAACTGCAATTTTTCTCCCTTGAAGATGGTATATTTTCACCGAAATATGTCGGAGATACGCCTTTAAAATTGGTACATAATTAACACTGTGCATGTGGTTGATGAAGTACACTTAGTGCACTGATATTAGTCTTATATTAAGACAAGTCAGACCCAGCCCGACCAGAAGTTACAGAAGTACTCTTTGTCAGCAATGAGTTGTCCAGTACATGTTCAACTAAACTCTATAACTACACACTGTCTCCTCCATCTGCGGCTTGAGGTTGTACATTTCTGTAATGACACGAAACCCACTTCAACAAGGTAAACACTAGGACAGTAAAACCACCTTCAAGCGCGCTATAACCAAACCCTCACACTCCTTACTACTCTTCTGATACTCCATTGTCAACTTCCTCTTTCATTAGACACATAACAACAGAAAACAAGTTCACAGCAACTTGATCAAGAGTTTAATGGCACAGAATGATACAGATAAAGCCCCCGCATTGCTTTGTTTGGCCTTACTCAATAATGCTGAGGTGCGGGTCTCATATATGTCACTTGTTCTTATTTCGGTCTTTTTGAGCAATTGGACTTTATATTCGAGTGGCTAATATTCCGATTCCTGGCCAGTTCCAGCTGCATTTTCAGAGGTTCTTGTAGTTTATTTCCTTCTGTTTAGTCAGATTTTGAAACCACGTCACATTAGCTTGTATCCTGATCAATAACATTCTCTAAGTAATACATGAAACTCTAAATCTTAGAAGATTTAAAAGGCTCTGATGCATGAAACAAAAAATGTATCTAATTCACTGCAGAACGTTCATTTTTATCTCTTGCGAATCTAAGTAAGAGGTGCATATCACACAGCCTAGGTAAGTAATATTTTAATAGGACGACAAGGTAAAGATAAAAGGTAATGCAATTCTATTAGAGGTCTGGACAGGTCCTGAGGGTTCCAAGAGGATGAGGCTACCAGATTTCTAGACAATCGGCACATGAAGGTGGTAAGATTGCCATCCATACGCACCGGCCACCTTTAACCCAGGAAATATTCCTGGTAATTATTTCTGTTATAGGCTGAGTCAACCCCAAAATCGTAGTGCGGCCGGAAGGGTTATGTTTATGAAAAATTTCAATGACACCATCGGGAGTCGAACCCGAGAAATTCAGGTTTGTAGCGCAGTGCCTCAAACAACTGCGCCACCGCGTGCCCCCAATAGGACGACAAAGGTAGACGTTATGTACAGTACAAACACAAATGTATTACACATAAGATTACTGGCTCTGGTGAAACTGAATTTGCTACTCACCACCCAGGCTGTGTATGCTAGCTCACTTATATTGCAGGGTCTTAATGACTTTGTGCAGGAATGACATCCCAAAGAGACAGACGAAGATCCTTCACGGACCTAAATCCAGTAAAAACGACTCAGTCTTCCTCTCCTACTTCATCAGTGTCAAAAATTGATTAGAAGGAAATTAATGACTTATATATATATTTATTTATTTATATAATGCAGGCTGATATTTACTTACTGCTCCGTCTTCTTGCAGATAATTACACTGACAATTCCGAAGTTTATATAACGTATATACGAACTGGCAAGCCTACAGTATCATCAGGCGCCAGTAGTTAGTCCCGTCTCCTTGAAGACGAACATTGTAAATTCTTCCTGAACGTCTGCAGAAGAGCGTAAATTATAATTCTGCAAATATATCACGTAGTTTTGGTTACGTGAAGCAAAAGGAAATACGTTCTATTGTGTAGAACTAATAAAATATAAACTACAATAAATTATCCATGTACAGCTACCAAAGTATTATTTAGGTTGTACGTCATTCTAGGTGAAAGAGGGGGGGGGGGTTCAACTTCTTCCATTGGAGTCAGAAATGAATTACAAGATATATATATATATATATATATATATATAAAGGGCAGGCGACCGTTCTCCCTCATATATATATATATGAGACAGCGGTCGACTGCACTGTAACGCGTGCGTTCTGTCCAGAGGACGGGTGGGACGGTGTGTGGGCTGAAAGGGACAGGTACTGTGGCTGGGCGATCAAAGAGCACCGAGAATCTCTCACTGTCGCGGGTGCGGATTCACCCTCTGTCACGGACACTACCGTGACTTGTTTAGTGGACAGTACGCCTCTTCAATTTGAAAAGACCAGATGACAGGAAGTCCAGAAGAAGGCGATAAGTAGAGGATAATACGGAACAGCGACAGGTAAGCTGTGGGCGAGCTGCGACTGCTAGATGAAAGAGAGAATATAGATGATGGCTGCAAGATTACTGCCCAATAAACAGATCCAACTAACGAATGCTGAAGAGCTCAAATCAAATGGATCAGACTAGACATATTTCATAAAGCTCCTGTCTGATTGGACGACTTTATAAATGAAAAAAAAGTTGTGTGAATTTACGGTTAAACAAATAAGACATGCTGCATATTACACAATCTCTAGGATAATATCGAGCCGATATTCGAAAAAGGATCAAAGGCGACTTGAAAATCGCCGGAAATTTAATAATATTTATAGTTGTATTGACTTATAGTTTTTAAGTACTTGGTCAGTAACGGTGATCAGAAAACCATAACGTATCAGAGAAAGACTAAAAATGTTAAACATGTACAGGAAGGAATTCAAAACCCTGTTTAAAAACATGGAATATTTTCGTCCGCTTTGTTTTTTTAATTTCAAATTTGGACACATCATTAGTCAGTTAAATTTGGCCATTACCTTCAGAACCTACTACAAGTTATACATAATATTAGAGTGTAGCCTGTATTCTCATCTAAGCCTATGATTAACAAGTATTTTTTCGGTGTAATGAATGAATGAATTCATTAATTTATTATTCAATTATGCGGTCAAAATATATTACGAAACACTAACAGAGTTTCTGCAAGTTAATACCCAGCGGGAAATACTGTGCAAAGAAGCATTCTTTGCCTAATTATAAGCTGCCACCTCGACAGGCGTTTGGAGGTAATGTGGAAACAAAATTTGGTCAGTTGTTTGAAACAGGCACCTGCCAAAATAATTCAGAAGCCTCAGCACTAGATCAAATTTATTCGGCCTCGTAATCTTAAGAATGTAAAGAAAATGAAGTATTTTGCTCTCAATCAAACTGAATACATTGAAAATGAAAAGAATAGGAAAGTGCAGTGTAACAAATAGTTACAGTACACAATGCATTCTTGTTTCAATTTACGTATCACTCCCTCATTTTAAGACCGAAAATCCTGTTTCAAATTCTGACAGAGGAACATTCTTTTATCCTGACTTATTTACTATATTACTTTCGTTACATATACACTATACTGGAATTCCGACCTTAAAATAAACCGCTTTTTTTCCTGAGATGAGGGAAAGACTTCAACCAAGATTCTAAAGAAGTCACTTTTCTTGAAATTGGCATTCAAGTCATATTCTCCCATTTCAGTATAAACTGCATAATACTGCTTACGTGTATTTGGTAAGGTGCAACTGAATCACAGCGTTTATAGTGTTTTTCGTAACACAATTTTAAACCCTCTGAAAATTCCAGGGTGGCAATTAAATATATTACGACATGTTACTTGTTTCCTGAACATAGTTCATAGTCATTTTCTAAGATTATTCTAAGATATTTAAAGCAAGAAGTTTATATAGCGCTGTTAAAGAGTGCCATCTACATCGCGGAGGTAATTTTGTCGAGAGAAATAGTATTCTTGCTAATCAGCTTAAAATACCCAACTTAATCTCGGCATTTATTCCCATATGTGAATCCTGTTATAAGCCAGCACTCCACCTCTTTCTAATAATCAGCGTAACGACGTTCTTTATTACGTCAAGCGCGTCTTAATTCAATATTCTTCCTTTTCGACGTGCTTCTAGAATAACAGACAATATTCCTCTTTAGATGGCGCGTTTTATTGTGGCATATATTCAACGTGAACATGAAGAACATTCTCAACGAAAGCAGCGCCGTGAGTTGTGGAACATAAAGCCTATAAGACATTTCGTATAAGCCGGCACTATTTCAACTGTCAAGTCTGTTATTTGAAGCGCGCCCGAAGTTCTGTCTCCTGGCGGATCATACACAAAGTACTTATACGAATACATAACTATATTTAACGCGGGGAAATATTTAAGCATTGTCTGCACCATAAGTAACTGAGGACAACGTAATATCCTTGGAAGTGAGGCTGAGAATCGTACGAAGTTACAGAGACCTAGTCCAAAATTAAGAAAGGTAATGGATGTTATGTGCTGTACAAATCTGAGAGCAATAATGGGTAAAACATACTTTGTGATTCAAGACAACTAAACACTGCTGGAAAAAGTGCATCACTAACAGAAGTTTTATAACGGTAAAGTGTCTCATGACTATGAAAAACGAAACAGAAATAAACAAAAATATTGACAAGAAGACAGACTCTTTAATGTAAGGTTCTCAACTGCACACATTTACATTATAAAAACATTATGTTTATTGGACCGTGCATCATTGTAATAGCTGAAGAATAAAAGACCAACATGATGTCACTAGCTACTTTATTTCACTTCTTATGTGCTCAACATATTTCGGACACTAGTATATCCATCATCAGGAGCTTGCAACTGTGCTGTTGAATTAGTGTCGGTGTTGCCTGCAACACCGACACCACACAAATACAGCCGCACCAAATCTCCAACACACAGCGAAACAAGAACAAAACGACCGATGTGGTAATTCAACAGCAAAGTCGCAAGCTCCTGATGATGGATAAATTAATGTCCAAAACATGTTGAACACATAAGAAGTGAAATAAAAAAGCTAGTGACATCAAGTTGGTCTTTTAATCTTCAATTACAAAATCAGTTTTGAATGTTCTCGTGCATACCGTTTCATCGGAAACCACTCCTCATTTTATAGTTCATGACACGTGTAGTTAATTAAATATTGACCCCACCTAGAAAAGTTCTAAAACAAAGTTGCAAACCTCAGTAAGACAGATATTTGTAGCCACTTACAAAATCCCGCAAGATAAGTCTTTATGAAGCACCTGGCAATTCAAGTCGCGCTTAATGCGCAATAAAGTTATTCTTTACACAGCTTTTTGTGTAGAACTCCCCAGTTCAAACTGCATCGAAATAAATTCAGTAGCTTCCAAAACTGAGTATGTGGAAGGACGTAAATGTGATCTACGCATTATGTTTACTTTCTTACATTTCGTCCTAACAGCTCCACAAATTCAGTGCAACTTTACACAGCCCTTCTATTTATCTCTGTATTTAACCAACTTGATGCATAAAATTTGTTTCACAATAAGTTTTATTTCATACCTCTACATGTTTCGACCACATGTGCTCGTGCACGAGACGGCCACCTATAGGTGTGATGATACCAGAGGCTGTGTAATGCAATGTTGACCTCCTTATGATCAGCACATGGTGCTCGAAACATGTAGAGGCATGAAATAAAACTTATTGTGAAACAAATTTTGTGCATCAAGTTGGTTAAATACTGAGATAAATACACTGAGATGCACGGTCAGCAAAAAGTCAAAACAGCCCTTCTATTTTCCAGACAATATGATACGTACGAATAGCATAAAATTTCTACTTTCCAGTTTGATTCCCTCGCCACAAGACGTTTTGATTGCACCAGACCGAGTATATAGACATCTATAATCCTACCGCATACACGGAACTGGAACATGTATCGTATATGCATTTTATACCGTCAGTAGAATGACATTTTCTGTCACGATGCATACGAGCTTGTATGGAATTGCATGACATTGACGAGGCAGACAGCACAAGTTCCGAAAGGAGGTGGGTGGATAGGGCTGGGTGCTTAGCAGCTCCAGTCAACCAGGCTGCCACAAGGGCACTAGTAATGAAATATTTACCAAATCGCGGAATACTCTAGCTACAACAATGATTTGAACAGAAAGGTTTAAAAATAAAAAAGAGCACCTCATGATACATCGGAGAAGAAAAATCATATACAAAGTCCTGCATTAAAATAGATTCCATTTTTAATGTTTTGTGAGTTATTGCTGCGTCGGTACGGTTGACGTCGTAATTCGTCACTAAAATGGAATTTTTTTCTGCTCCAAATTTATAACGTCGTAGTGACAAGAGGTTTTTATAAAAAAAATGGCAAAATTTACACCTGTCAGTCAACGTTGTGTAATTTGAATACTCAAGAAGAGTGATGATGTTTTCCATTATAAATTGGTGATGATTAAGTAAAAAATTATTAACTATTTAATTATGAAATATTTGAATTTATTTATAGTTCAGAAAAAAATTAATTCAAGAACAAAAGATTGGTAAGTATTTTCTACACATTGAATTAAATATTTTAACTGTTATGTATAAAATTATTAAAATTAATTTATTTTCGTGATTTTTTGTCAAAATAATATAAACTGAAGCAGGTGCAAACCTTTTCCAAAGACGTATTTGGAGATGTGTAATAATTCCAAAGAATCAGATTGCCTTCCGTCAGTTCATACAAAATTCACAGATCTTCCAGGAGAGAACTGTAGCAGAGCTAACATTTCACAGTCGTCTGGGATTATTCCAGACGACGTAAACACTCCCTGCCACAAAAGATACAAGAAGAGCATCCCACAGCCTGCTGCCCTAATTGGACATGGTGACATCAAACACATGGACCTGAGCTGAAATTTAAAGGTGATAATTTTGCAGAAAATTATACGATCCGCTATGTTATTCCTTTGAGAGGTGTAATCATATATATATATATATATATATACTTAAATAAGCTCCTTTGTGATTTTCTTTAAAATTACAGAGTACATTGCATTATTCGCAACAGATTTTAAACCTTTGTGCCAAATACACGCTGGGAATTGTAAGCAAATACAGACACAGCGCTGATGCCCAGAATAAATGGCAGCACTACTGATAATATAGGCCAACAGGTGTAAATAACGTCACTGACCCTAAAAGAGGTCATGCTCGAACACAATGGCTACAGCCACTAACTAGCCAAACAATTACGGTCTCTCTACTAATCCAGTCAAGTACCTCATCATCCAGATATACTCACAACCAAATACTTGACAAGCCACAAGCCAAAAAATAGTTGATCCTGCAAATATGGTAGTAAATAACCAAATAAAAACAGGAGAACAAATCAGGTAAATGACCAAAATTATCAAGTAATGAATTAACAACCGATTAATAAATTAGCGAAACAAATTGGTAATCAACGAAGTAAATAACAAACTAAAAAATCAAACAACAAAAACTGATGAACCGAGTAACTAGACACACGCAAACAATTAATTAATTAAATATCCATAAAATTGCGTACATACTCATTCAAGCAACGAAATTACTAACCAATCAAATGAACAAGTAATTAAAATTTTCACCTACTGTCTAAACATATAAAGAACCATTGTATTAACTAAATATCCAAACAGCGAAATTACTTATCGGGCAAGTAACTTAAAAATTATCCAAGTAATTAACAAATCAAGTAAACTAGAAAACAAAAAAGAACTAACAAAAAATACTATAGAATTTGTAACCAACTAAACAATTGAGTAATTAATCGACAGTCAAAAAAAGACCTATGAGCCGATGTAACTAACGAAGTTGACAAAAACATAGCGAAAAAACCCGAGTAAATACTTAACGGAACAAATAACTGAAAAAAAATTCGAGTGACTAAAAAGAGTCAGCATTATTATTTTTTTGCCGTTAAAGCCTAAAGGTATTAACAGCTAGTCAGACTTTCTGTGATTACCTGTGCCTGAATAAGGGAGTAAATGATCTGATATGTTCATAAATTCACGCGCAAAAGAGACAAACATATCGATCCTATTTTCTTTCACATTATTTTCCAGACCTTACCATAGTGGTATATTTTGCAGTGAGAGAATATGTTAAATTATGCCCAGAAACTATTTTGATATTGCAACTTTCTTCAAGGCGTAATAAAATTGTTATCCTCCCCTCTTTGTAAAGGAAACATCTGTGTTTCATATCGCAAGTTTAATAAATTAATTTCGTACCTAATTTCATTCCGGTGTAATTATAAAAAAAGGTAAGTCAGTCCCATTACAGGCCTGGAGTGGCCCATAGTGTTCCAGGAAGTTAAGGTTCCCAGATTTCATGGCAACGGCACAGGATGGTGGTAAGGTTGTCAGCCTTACGCACCGGCTGCCTTTACCCCCAGGAAATGCTGCTGATACTCATTTCTGTCAGAGGCTGAGTCGACCCCAGGGCCATAGCGCGATCGGAAGGATTTTATGTCAATGAAAAATTCCAATTACACCAGCTTGGATCGAACCAGCGACCTTCTGATTTGTAGTACAGCACCTTAACCACTGCGCTACAGCAGTCCACCAGGTGTAATTATAAATCACTCGTATTGAAGTATTGTCACTATGCCTGACTTAAGTTTGCAATGTGCACAGTAACACGTGCCCGTAATCTTTCCAGCCTAATTTTGAGTTTCAGAACCAAGAAAATAGGATCATTATATTTGTTAAGCTTTTAGTGTTCCCTAGCACCTTAAAAATTCAGCTATCCAATGTATTTTATGTTACCAAATATTTTCAGTAATTACAGATCTGGAGATCTATGTACGTACGTAAGGTTACTGAGAGTCTGTAGGCCAGTGCGATTGCTGCTAGGTTACATTTGTAAACCTGTAGTCAAATATTCCATTTACGTACTGTGACCTGGTACATCTCATTGTGCAGTGTTAATGTACAGTGCTACGCATGCCACTAATATTACTGGTATCTGAACCAGCGTCATACGGTTGTGAGTAACAAAGGAATATTTTAGGATTCATACTATTCGTATTACATACGGCATATTTTACTAAATAGATTTACATGTGCCTCATAAACTTTAACATATAGATAAACTAGAAATAATTTAATTAATAAACAGTATTTATCGAACGTGATCCTTCAGTTTCACCTAGCTTATTTATTGAGTAGCTGCCCGTTTACTTGAGGACTTACCTTTTGTAGTGTACCATAACGCAGCAAAGGAAATATAGGAAATTTTAAAACTATGTAATGAGGATCTTATCAAATATTACCCTTGATATTATTCAAAGACGAGTTGAATAAAGAAGCGTTTTATTTAAAGTAGCTTTCATATGCTAAGAATCTCTTACATTGGTGCTAGAATAATTGAACATGGATATGGAGCAAGGGGTGAATGATACCAACAAAAAATTTAAGTACTCGAAATTAAACCTCCCCGATGCCATTTCGTCCACCATAAATCCAACATGGACTGATCTGAACTGATCCCCGGCCTTCGCCATGAGAAAAAAGAAAGTCGCAAAACATTTGTATAAATTTATTTGGAAAACGTAGGCCTAGAAGGAAGGGATATTTTGAAGACTAGCATGGTGATAGGAGAAAATTGTTAAAATACTAGCCACGTGCTTCTCCTGTAACGGTATGACATATTATCCACTCCCACAAACACGGCCTGTTCCATGGGTCATTCATTTATTCTTAGAGCAAACCAAGGTCAATTTCTTCTTCGGAGTGCTGCCATCTAGTTGTGTTACGTCGTGGTACAGTACATGCTCATTGCCCAACTGTTTCTTCTGCTTCATTGCGCACCTTACGTTGCCTATTACACCCTGTGTTGCAACCAGAGTAATATGGCGATGATAGCAACCCAAGTGCTATTAATCGACTCACATAGGGTATTAATTTTAGGGAAAACGTTAAATAATGTGGAGAGTGAAGTCGCATCACCAACGAGACATAAATGCCTTATTAATCTGCCTTTCCTTTCTACTTCACTAAAATATCACGAGCAGAGTGTTGTCTACAATTGATCATATTACATTTTCTCTTACAGGTTTCCTTCTGTACACGTTAACTTCTGTTACAGCTCCTTCATTTCATTAGAATTGCTCATTACTTTTCAAAGTTTTGGAAATATGTATATGGTTTATTCTCGATGGGAAAGTGTCCAGCACCTTAACATTATAAATGTATTTAGTTTCAAGGAAACGTTCAGTTCTTCGTACAGTTTAAGGTAAGGTAGATCATGATTGCTGCAAGAGTTCATACTTTTGACGTTTTGTTGACCGTGCATCTCAGTATATTTATCTCAGTATTTAACCAACTTGATACACAAAATTTGTTTCACAATAAGTTTTATTTCATGCCTCTAAATATTTCGAGCACATATGTTCGAAACATGTAGAGGCATGAAATAAAACTTATTGTGAAACAAATTTTGTGCATCAAGTTGGTTAAATACTGAGATAAAAAAGATTTCATTCGATTTAAGCAAAATAAAGAAAATCTCCAGGTCGACGCCGATAAGACAAGAATGGAAGTTAGTGGGTTAATATGACTGAGGTTTACGCATTCGCTAAATCGCGAAATTGGCTACTGTATTGGACCACAAAAGAAGTGACACAGAGGGCTTAGGGTTTTCGCAAACCACCGGTGCCTTTCGTAAGAATAACTTACATTCATTTTGTTTATGTGATTACCGGTGCTGAAACGGAGTGCCATAAACTGGCATTGTGAATACGTGACTTGTTTACATATTGCTGTGATTTAGCCCGTGTGCGTTATGAGCAGACAAGGAACAGTTTGCTGGTGCCAAGACGGAAAATAGAGAATACGTATAGGCTTATTTTTTGTGTAGAACAGTTTCAGTAATTCTAAGACTTTCATAACAGTAGAAACTTTATTGGTCATGACTTTAGTTTTGCGACAGGCCTTAATAATGAATGTTGTAACGTCTCACTTCCTACAGGTTGTTAAACAAATGTATGTCACATCAGGAGTTAAACTGTAAAAGAACTGTTTATACACCAAGCCTTTCAGATATATATACACACACAAAAACACACACACGTATTGTCTTAGTACAAATTTGTTGAACAATGTATGTGTGTGTGTGTGTAATAAGTTATTTAAGGTCCCAGTGCTACATGTCAGGAAACTGGAACAGTGATATATTAAGAGCATTAGAGATGAATTTTATATGCTGAATTTTCAATTTTAGGAAACGTAATGCCATACTAACTGGTAAACAGCTAAAATTTTGGAGGATCTTAATACCTTAATATTTAAAGTACAGAAGTATTTCTTGAGTTGCCTTTCGAGGAGCATAAAGCGTTAATTTCCAGTGTAAAACAACTCCAAGCAGATGACGTGCAAAGGCAATACAGTCTCTCTGCATCTCGCTAGCCACGTTAAAACTTTACATGGCTTAATAACACAGAAATTGGGAATCTTCAGCAAAACAGCTATTATGAATTCAGATAATATTTTTATTTTATTTCAAGATTAATTCGAATATCATATGTTAATGTTCAAACCGCATCAATAACAGACATATAAATTACACTGGTCAAAAAATGTAACTTTTTTTTGGTCTCATGAACTTCAATAGGTGACCTTGACAGTACATTGCACGCGGAATTCAGGTATGTATACGGAAGTTTTCTATCAGGCAGGGTTTAAAAGATACAGAGGAATTTAAATGTGCAAAATAGTACTTTACCTGCTCATGAAACAGGCAGAAACTTTCCTCTAAAATGTGTGTGTGTGTGTGTGTGTGTATAATAAGTTATTTAAGGTCCCAGTCCTACATGTCAGGAAACTGCAACAGTGATATATTAAGAGCATTAGAGATGAATTTGCCGGTATTTGGCGTCAAGTGCATCCCTCTTCAGTGTCTAGCAATAGTCTGCCAACATACTTGAAGTCCACTTGCCTTGGTACCGTTTTACCACAGCCAAAATATCTTGGTGAAATCTTTCACCGTGTTCGTCACTGACTTCGCCGAGATTTTCTGGGAAAAAATCCAAGTGCGACTCCAGAAAGTGGATTTTCAGACTCATATTGCATCCCATAGCTTTGTGCAAAGTCAATAGATCCTGCACAACATCCTGATTGTGTACTTCGCTGTTTTGTGAATTCCTCAGAAATCCTTGCAAAATCCTCTTAAAAGACAACCATGCGTTTCTTTCAGTCTCATTCAGGTCTTCATCGAACTGTCTGTCTTGCATCAGTTCCCTGATCTGGGCTCCTATAAATATACCTTCCTTGATTTTTGCATCACTCAAATATTGGAACTTAATCCTCATATATTCGAATCCACGGCCAGTTTTATCCATACCTTTCACAAAGTTTTTCATAAGGACCAGGTTTATGTGCAAAGGGGGCAGATATTTTTTTTTCGGAAGAACAAGAGGAGGATTGATGACATTTTTCTCCTCTGGCGTCAGTGATGTTCGTTTAGGCGACAGCTTGTTTACATAGTGATTCTTCTTGTCCTGGTTGTCCCACTCGTGCCGAAAAAGCAGTATTTTGTGTACCCGAATTACATTCCGAGTAACAGTGCCACAACCTTGAGAACACCACATAACTTCCATTTAAATTCTTCATACTTAATCTTTCACAACTGCAGCTTCATGCTTTCTTAACTTTCCTTCATGTTGGCTGCATGAGCCAAAGGAATGGATGGGAAAATATTTCCGTTGTGAAGTAGAACATCATCAAGCTCACTTTTGAGGAATTAATGACAAAGCGCCACTGATCTGGGTTATATTCCTGGCCAAGAACTTCCATAATGGAACAAACATCATTGCAAAACACGACACCATCTTCCAGGGAGAAGAAATCCTTGAATTCTTTATGGCGCCCACGGTAAAAACACAACTTAGTTTCCTAGCACAGAAGATTCCAGCCCTTTAACTTGGAGCCTAAAATTTCAGCTTGCTTCTTTGACAGGTTCAAATTACGGATGATAACATACATGTCCCCTTGAGTCAGCAGGTATTGTTCATTGGAAGAAAAGGCTTCTGCAAATGTTGGATCACAATCCATGTTTTTGTTAGCTTGGCGTACATTTTCATCACTTGACTCACTGTCGCTCAACGTTATGTTTGTTGGAGTTTTTGGTATAGGTAACACCGCACTGTGAGGTACTGGCCTCATCGCAGGTGGTAAATTAGGATAATGAACAGTGTGTTTGGACTTTGCTGTTACACCAGTGATACTGGTCAGGCAGAAGTAGCAATCCGAAGCATGGTCTGTGGTCCCTCTCTAAACCATAGGAATGGCGAAAGACATATAGTGTGAACTTTTGCCCATGCTGCTAGAAGCCTCAAACATGGGGAGCAAACTCTTGTCCTTATCTCCCACTTTGCAGTCAAAAAATGTCCACAGCATTTCTTAATCAGGGATGTGAAAGACCGTCTTCGGGATTGGAATGTCACCTCACCGCAAATGTAGCAGAATGCATCCGATGAATTTACACATTTTCTTGGCATATTAATGGTGGAACAAACACTATGTACTTCTGAGACGATAGCACACTGAGCTCTGGCCAACAACCAGCAGAGGACTGTCAATCACACGTGTATAGCACGTGACTGTTTGCTTGTTACATGTCCAGACTACCTCCTACAGGCCCCCAGTAACTCACATATGTCGGCTTGTGTTTTCAAATAGTCTGACGCAACGCGAAAGGTGTGGGTGTTGGAGAAATTCTGGAAAAATATTTGAATTCAGAGTCCAAAAATACATCAAAAACAGACATTTTTCCTCATGGGGCAAAGACTTTGATGACCAGTGTAATGAAATTAGCTGAGAAATGACGCTGATATATATTAATTAAAATTCTTTCGTACATTAGTTAATCATCCGTGTGTCAGGCAAGCCGATGTAACTGACCACTGACAAAATTAGCCTGCTAGATTTCAGGATTTAGGACTGCAATTCTTGGCAACCTATAAAGCAAACCGACGGAAAATGTTCGGATATAAACGCCTAGATTTTTCCAAGGTTTCATAAATCGAATGTGGCCGTTTTACAGTTTTCTGAACAGGGTATTTTGTGTATTTTTATGCTTAGAGGTGGAGGGACGCGGGAAAATTTGAAAGACAATTTGCAGGAATTCAAACTCTCTAAAATTAACAAATCATTCCTCCGGAACGTACAATTTGGGTAAAACATAAATTTATATATTACTGTCAGTCCAATTACCAAGCATGCGTGAATATCACATTATGTTAAAAGAAGACAGACAAATTACGTGCAACGTAACAATGAGGCACGTTCGCGAAACCATCTTTGCAGTGGAAAAGCAAAAATTACGAATTCTGACTGTGTATTTGTAGCCTTAGGTATCCAGCATATAATGCGCATGCACCATATTGTCATCCGCGACTTGCTCGGCTTTAAATTATTTTTCACATTACCTCATTAACGGTAGGAAATTCGAAAAAAATGATTGAATGTAACATGTGGGTTTTGATTTTGTCTACAGCTCTGCCTGAAGTATTTTTCATTCTAAGAAGAATGGAGTAATATACGAGATCAAAAATATTTATTGGTCTTCATGTAAAGTACTCTATTTTTTCATATTTAAATTAAACTTGTTTTTCTTGACCGATTTTCGAAAAATACGTAGATATCAATATCAATTAAAGCTATTCCATGCGGACGGAAGGACACAGAGAAAGACAGACAGAAAAAATAGCCGCTTTTCGCAATTTAGCTAATTCGTGTATCCCAAAATGCCTTTACCGAAACTGAGGAAGAAATTGTAATTATATTTTCAGGGTGCAAAAATGTAAGGGTATAAAGAACATGTTCCTCCAAAAAGAGACTAAATTTACTAAAATTCTACGAGGAGTCGCGTTCAATAAAATGACATACATCGCTTTAATGTTTCGGTATGAACGATGAAATGTCATCGTGAATTTTGCTGTGGTAATTGTCGAAGCTTTGCAAGGTGCGAGTGAAGAATTTTTGCCTCAAAGCATGAGCGGAAGAAACGAATGTATGGGTGCAAATATAGCACTGAAATGTAAAATATTTAGTTCCCAGAAACTGATATATTTGTTTCCTAACGCAGCAGAACGTCGGGCTGAAATACATAATGCACATTTCCTAAATATTCTGATATAATAAATTATAAACAATTTACAACTGGACAGTAATTAATTGGAGCTTCATGAGAAAGGTAGGTTAATGTGGTCACGAGAATTAGCAGCACAGAATTGCCTTTCTCAGCAGCAGTTCATATGCAAATGTCGTGACCATATGAATAATACTGATGCATGATAAGATACTGGTTTTCGGCCGCGAAGTATGATTCAGAGCTGTGGAACAGTACATTAGGATCACAGTTCGTGCGTACACGTTGGAAGAAAACTGTACTGCATAATCTTCAACGAAACTAATTTATGCGTATCTTCAGGAACTGTGCATGGTATGGTCTAGTGGCGAAAGAACAGCGTGTTACAGATAGCAAGGAGAGGTGACATTTTGGCGCACAGTTCATAGCACGACCAAAATTAATGTTACAGTAAGTTTGAATTATATTAACCACGGTTAAAACGCGCGTTTTTAGGAGGGTGGGGGGGGGGTTGTGTCTGGTGAAGTTAAAAATGTCCTGGTGAGCTCTAAATAGAGGGAAATGGGAAGTGCAAATTAAGACTGCAAAAATATCCGTTAAACTTTGCTCTTAATCTGGTCTGAAGTCATTATGCTCACTAGACAGTCACTTGACGCTGTCTTGCTGAGGTTTCATGTGGCAGTAACTCGCAAAACGTGAAGTAGTTCGTACGAGGTTCTCACAACAGTTGATAAAAAAAAAAGAAATATTCGTCATTTCTTACTTTGAGCTCGTGTTTACGTTAAATATCTATACTCAGAAACATGACTGCAACGACCTGAATTTACGTGCAAGTTAAAGGCAAATCTCACCTCGTAACCTGCCATGAAGGCAAGAGGAGGGAAGAGGGTATAGGTGTAACTCTACTCTTTCTTTAACCTTGGTTCTAGAAGGGGCAGGTGGGTAACACTGCGCCCTGGTCACATTACCCCCGGTAATTACCCGGTACGCATTGTGTAGGACGCTGTGTGGGTTCCGGAGCTGGTTAGGAATGGTGATAAAAATGTTACCTCCACCTGAATTCAATCCTCGGACCGTCCAGCCGGTATAGTTACTGAGCTGTCCCGGCCCATTAATCTAAGTGGTAGACGAAAAATGACTACAGAGGGGCTATAAGAGAATTTTATGAGGACGGAGATTTTAAAATTAGCAAATTAAGGCCAATCTCCAAATGACATATTTATAATTTTTTTATAAGTTTGTGGAGATGGATGGCTACAAATTGTTATTTGTTAAAAGAGAATTCAAGAAAACGGAAAACAAAATATGGAATTATTTTCCATAAGAAGGATCATTCGCAGTGGGCCGGGTAGCTCAGTCGGTATAGCGACTGAGTACGGGCTGGACGGTCCGGGATCGAATTCCGGTGGGGACGAGATATTTCCCCCGTCCAGACTGGCCCTGGGACCCACCCAGCCTCCAGTAAAATGGGTACCGGGACTTTCCCGGGGATAAAGTGCGGCCGGGGCGTGCTGCTGACCACTCACCCCCTCCTAGTGCCGCAGTCATGGAAGAGTAGAGTTATACCTCTACCCACCCTCTGGGCCACAACAGTCCTGTAACGGGAACACTATACTATATAGGATCATTCGCGGCATTACACACGTAAACACGTGGAACCTTTCAACTCTATTGCATTATTTTAATGTGTGTCAAAGAAAATTAGCGCAAGAAAACTACTCTAGGTACAGGAAGTTTCATACTGTAGCTCCCTCAATGAATTGTAGATTATCTGAGATATGGGCTGGAAAACCAAAGGACACTATCTGAATTCCCGTCAGGAGCAAGAGAGTTTTCTCCTCTCCAAACCGTGCAGACCAAAAGTGAAAACCGCCTAGCCCATCTAGTCAAAGATATTCTGCAGCTCTTTTCTGGTGGGTAAAGTTTCTTGGTCGTGAAGACGACCACCCACCTGTCTTCATCATGACAGTAGCTACAGAGAACCATAATCGTGTGCAGAAGGGAAACTTTACCTTTGTTTTGCCTTACATCACAAAGGTAAATAAAGAAATGTCTGGACATTTCAGGTCGGTTTAAAGAGTTCAAACAGCATTGTTTTCATGTAGGCACGTAACAAACTCACTCGACAATATTTCATCAGTCACTTTTACCAAAAAATAAAAAAACTAATTTAAATTTTGCTGTAATGTGTTTTTTTTTATCGCAATAAATCCATGGACACAGATCCTTCACAAGTTAATCTCAGCTATTCCACTAATTCTCGGCCATTTATAGAGTCTGAAAATTTTCCATCTTATATATATATATATATATACACACACACACACACACACACACACCTAGTTTCCTGAGACAGTAAAATCTTGTTTATACACTCAGGAATACGTTTTAACTTTAGTGTTAACATCATCAATAAACGGACCGGAAAACTTAATTAGGCATTTCACAATCAGCAAAATATATTTAATAAAATTTAGAACGTATTTCGAAGAACAAAAAAGAAATTTGACTGTATTGCACGAGTAATTAACTGTAATGAAGCTTTATTTTAGGCTTCCATCACAGTGTGAATGAGATCTGTGTTCTTCTGGGATTTTACGCAACGCTGGTTAGTGTTTTGTTACCTGTACTTGGGGACAAACTGGCGGCAAGCTGCATTACCTACAGAATACAGAAGGGAAAGAAGCTGTCGAAATGTTTCTTCTCATCTGTTACAAGACCCAGACAACAGGCTACACGAGGATAAGAAGACTTATGTATGAGACTTTAAAAACTTCAGAGGCAGAAGCAAAACGCAAGACCACTGAATATTCAACAAACTGTATCCGAAGGGATTCTTGTATTACGACCTATACTGACAAAGAGATGTTGAAAGACCGATAATATTAAGAAGACTCAATGAAAACGGAACACGTCATTATGTTAATCCCATAAAGAGATAGCTTTAGACCTTTGAAGCCTGGTGTTTACTTTACGTACTACAAAGTTGAGAGAAGCGTTTTACATTCAGCCCACGATCTGTATTTGTGAATTTTATGTTTATCTCAAAACAGACGATTTTCTTCTCCATACGCAGCTCTGGTTGGTTTTTATAACTCACGCTGTGTGTGTTTACGGGGCGGTACAGACTGTATCTCTGAGCAAAATTCGAGGTTTGTAATTGTCTTTTAATTTTGGATTTCAGTTGATCTACTAAAAATGTAATAATAATGATGTTATTATAAAAATATTTAAACACAAAGCAATATTTCTCAGACGAAAGTGATATTTGACCAATAACAGATATTAAGAGACCTTAATTATATAGACTTAGGTCATGAAAGAATATTAAAGGTCAATTTCTCTCGAAAGAAGACAAAACCAAAATTAACTGAAAGAGAAGTTTGACGTTATGCTGACCGTGCATCTCACTATATTTATCTCAGTAATTAACCATTTTAGTAATTTTATACCACTCACTTGTTTCAGTGTGATGATACCAGAGGCTGTGTAATGCAATTTTGACCTCCTGATGATGAGCACATGTGCTCGAAACATGTAGAGGCATGAAATAAACTTATTGTGAAACAAAAA
>Ga0136643_10004348_pt1 | contig 19494 bp, 9 predicted proteins | sample TergutLab28metaG_FD_96883 | JGI IMG/M metagenome (GOLD analysis project Ga0136643, IMG submission 96883) | Labiotermes labralis P1 segment gut microbial communities from Petit-Saut dam, French Guiana - Lab288 P1 (version 3) (version 3) | ecosystem: Host-associated > Arthropoda: Insects >...
CGTAATATCGTCAGGGTATGCTACAGCAGTCGGTTTGGTAGTATTATGTCTTACTTTTATTCAATGTAGCTTTGAGTCGAGCTTAATGAGAAGCGGATTTAAGCACAATGTAAAAAGTATCATTGGGAGTGGGCATCTTTGTCGCACTCCGCTTAATATTTTATTCGGTTTTGGTGTGTGCCCATTTAATGTCAATGCTGATGTGGCATCGGTATAGATCGTATTGAGTCGTTTACAAAATGTATCACTTATACCGCATTCTCTCATAATATTAAAAAGAAAGGTGTGTAATATTTTATCGAAAGCATCTGAGAAGTCGGTCGATAGTAGGCATAATGATTTTTGTGTATCTTCGGCGTACGCTATGATATCACGTTCTGTGGCAATCACATCATAAATTGATTTATCATTTTCCCACATTATTGATGATGGTGCAGTACTTCTTCCATCCTTGTGCGCAGGCGAATAACTATGATCCTCGTGAGTATTTTATAGTCGGTACTAAGAATAGTGAGAGGCCTGTAGTTTTTCGGGTGGGTTGGGAAAATTATTTTTGCGCTTCAGACACTAAACCTTTTTCGTGCCCGTATGTGATGGTATGTGGTAATGTCTTCATTTGGAGCGGCATCATTATCATCTCTGTCAATTAGTACACCTCTCATGTTTTTGCTTGGAAGATGTAATATTTTCGCTATTAGACTTCGTAACTCAATAGCGAGATTCTCTGTTGCGGTAGGAGATTGTAGAGCGAGGTAGTAATGGCTGTGTAGTAGATATCTTCCATGTCCGTTCTGTCTCTAGTTATCGATGCTCCCTCTCGTTGGAATGTTTGTCGATTCGATCGCGAACCGTCCAAGCCGTAAGTCGCTATACCGACTGAGCTACACAACAAACAATGATGATCTTATTAAATTTATGAAAAAGTTCACGTAATTTTAGTGTTGAGAAGAAAAAGTACTTTCTCCCTAGGATCGGATATTTGCGACATTACGATTCCGATAGTGCCAGACTACCGGAAGGAATTTTGGGGCAAAGTAATAAACAACAAATCATCTTAAAATTTGTGGCTTCTATATCACCTAAGTGACCAAACAACACAAAATGTCCATTAAAATGTTGTATTCTTTATTCTGGGTAATTTTCCGGCGTCTGAATTTTATATACCGACGTTCCGGATCACTCGGTCTGTTCCACCTCCATATATACCTGCCTGTGAAAACGGAAAAGACGGAGTGTTCCGAAACGTCGGCATATAAACTTCAGACGTCGGGGAACTACACACAAGAAAACAGACAACATTCAGAACACGACGAATGTTTGAAATCAAGAATCCATGAAAATGTCACAGAAGAAGATATTCTACGTCTACCACAAAGATAAATCCTTTAATAACATTTAAGGTACTAACATGTTTGTTGTGAGAAACATAACAACAACGTTGTTGAAAATCTATGCTTCTACGTCTGAACAAGAGGCTTACAAAGATTCTAGGTACTTCGGATTTAGTATTGATCTACTAAACATATATAATAAAACACTCATGAAGAAAAATAAAAAATTTTGAAATAATCACGACCTCAGTTTTCGAGTTACATTGTCTATGCTCCGGTCGTTATTGTTGTTACTCAGATACTCCAATTTTCAATCGCTAGTCAAACAACCAAATTATTTCTTCTTAATTGTGGCTGTGATCAAGTGGCGTAACATGCTGCATGGGGTACACAAAATTCTGTCCGATTTCTTATAAGTTTGGATGTCCTAAATTATGGTCGTGATTAGGGGACAGTATCCATAAGTGTACTCTTTCTGTTGTGGTTAGCGACTGTAACTTTTAATGTAAGGCGAATGAAAATACTGAAAACGGACACATAAACAATCAGTGGACACCACCAGAAAATTTATTGGTTACTCGAAGTAGAGAAAGTTTTTCACGTTTCCACTCTTGTAGCGTGGGACAAGAACAAATATGGTCTTCAGATGTAGAGGTCTAGTAGTTATTTTCATTATTGTCTTCTTCAACAAATTTGCTGCTACCAGTTAGATCTGAATGGTTGGGGGACTTTGTGATACAGTAAATGTTCTGAACAAGAGAATTCCCATTGACCATCGGCCCCAATGGTTCCATTTTCAAGATTCACAAATTCTTCATCGGATTGGTCAGTAGGTACAGGACATTCGAAGTTGTCAAAAATTTTTGACAGGGCGTCAAGTGTTTCTAACGAAAATGTAGTTGTTTCAAAACAGTTAGTTCCTTGAGACAGGTCGGGAAGTTAACTTGATGCTTGTGATAACGGGAATTGGCACCACATTGCTTCCAGGTGTTTTGTATAGTTCAATATTTGGCCAGCTGAAAAATTAATAATAAGAATATTGAAATTATCAGAAAAAGTGTGGAAAACTCCAGATTATAATATTCTGGGCTATTGCTAAATATATTACAATAAGTTATTGCCGTGTCAACTGAAGATACTGTTTTAATCCGCAGTAGTAAGCGTAGCGGTTTACCCACAGCAAATGACGTCACTGTCACTTTACTAACCATTTGATACCCGAAAGTAGGTCAACAACATTCCCCCTAACATAATTAATATGCAAATGGAATAATTGATATGCAAATGATCTAATTGATATTCATGCGGCCTTGGTTGATATACAAAATAAATAATTAATTTTCATACGTTCTTTTTTATATGAAAATGACGTAATTAATATTCATACCACCTTGATTTATATGTAATTTATCTAATTATTATGAATGATACTTTTGTGCTAGACAGCTTGTCGCCTTGTTTTGTTTTCGCTCCCATACTGTTTGACGCCTATTTTGCCGCCATCTTAAATTGTCGCTATTTTGCAAAATGACAGAAGCCCGAAATTTTTAAACTTTTTAACAATTTTCATTTTTACAGTATGACGACTATTTTTTAATTATAATACAATTCCAACATTTTTAAATAAAACCTAACTTTTTACAACACAGCGGCTATCGCGTTCTTTTTAAATTCATATTAGACGTTTAAGAACTGGTTATTCTTGAAAAAGAGGAAGCTTAGCGCTAGAATTCCAGATTCACAATTGAAAGATCGTCGGTAAGAATCCTACTTCCTGAACCATCTCTTTTAAAGGGCCCTATCCCAGGTATATTGTAAAAAATATATTAAATAAAGACACACAATTTATAATTACAATTATTCACAATGTAGAATATTTATTAATAAAATTATTGTAATATATGTAAGTTAGGTAGCGACTATGTTCTTACAAATACAATACACGCTACGATGTCTTTAGGAAAGAATACAACGGTGTGAGTACTTTCGGAGAGGTCGAAGAGTGAATGACAGGCGGTCGCAGTTAGCAGACATATATATACCAGTGGGGAATGAATTACCCAAGACAGGTACTAGACATTGCTGTCTTTTGAAATATTACGTGCAACACTTACTTACAGACGTAGCTAATGGAACAAACAGCACACACACTCAACATAAAACTATATTTTGTTTAAAAGTAGGTAATTAGTACACACATTTTGTGTTTTTTATAGAAGCACAATGTCTTTGTACACTTCCAAATATTACTGCTTTATTCGTTAACGTACCTACACACGGAAATTTTAAGCTAGGGCGCTTTTCCTTGACACATAATTACATTGATACTTCGTGTATGCAGACATGCAACGAAACTTCTGTGGATAATAGAGAATTATGTACAGACAAGCATTGTCACGATGTTGTGGACAGTACTGCATATACGCTTTGCTATTAGCAAGTCTGATTGGCGAATCAGATTCAGAGCGTACACTTCAAACACACAGTCATGCCCCGATGATACGACCTCATTAGTTATGCATGTCACTCGGCCTTTAACTGTTATTATTCCGTAAGCCAGACAGCCCAACTACAATTTTTCAAGACACTCTGAGAGAATATTATTTCGGACGGTAGTTTCCGAAATAATATTGCTTCAAGGGAAATAAAAATTTTCTCGTTTCGATCCAATAATTTGAAATAATGTCCTTTATGTGACTTCTAACAACCACTACACTCTTTGTCACCAATACACTTTAAAAATAATTTTCTTCATTTAACCCTTAATTACAGAGCACAAAAAAATTGATTCGTCTTGCTGAATTCAGAATCCCGGCTACAAATCTCGGGTAAATTCCAAATCTTCCACTCAATGTTTTATCACTTTTTATGGCTATAAACACATTACTCACAAACCAGAGCCTTTTTGTGTTATGAATATCGAACCTAACATAATAAATCCCTTGTCCAATAATTTCATTTAAATTTTCACATAATTGTCCGAAACTGGAATTTGTTAAAAATGAAATATTTTGGGATCGCAGCAAGTCCATATTACGAACTGAAGTAAATGTAAAGCCACTTATTAAAAAAAACTAGCTTAACAATAGTTATTCAGTACACGCAGTGCTAATTTTTATAACACGTTTACAACGGAAGAACTCACAGTGCAGAGGCATGGTTAGTATAACCTGCCATCAGACACGGTGCTGAACATGTTCCATTCACTTCCCGCGCATTCGCCTGTAGTTTCATGCTCCCGAAACCAATAATATTTACTCGGTACAAATACTGCTGGTTAAAAACTTATAATAACCTGGCATTGTGCTTTGAGCTTATCTTAACTGTTAATTTCAGTAAACCCTCTTAACCGGCTAGTTTCTGTAATATGCCGCCTATTCAACGTAAAGTCGATATTGTTATAAAGCCAACTGTTCATGTGTCTGTGCCGCAGGTAAGTAGTCTCACATCATCCTATCTTTCCCAATCTGCTCAGGTGTCAGTAAAATAGGGTACCAAAATACCTGCTATAAGAATTCATCGTGTACTTGAATCTAAAGATTAGTCTTATTAGTGTGTCACCAGTCAGCACAAGCTTTTATAATCATGACGTGTGTATTGTTTGTATTCAGGGTTACCTGCGCTAAGGTGCCAATCTCTCTATGCTTTGCAGCATTACGCCATTATTCCCAGTGTTTATTTAAATAAATGGTTAGGGATAGCTACTTCCTGTTCTTGACAATTTTTTTAATAACCACTAAGGGGTGTGCATTTTAAAATTCATTTCTTTTTTTAAAGCGCGCCCTTCTTTTGCTGCAAAGAAAACCCGCTTATACCGGGTCAACCGCCCGGGTGGTTATTTTAGAACAATAACTGTGTGTCTCACTCCACCGCATTATATTATAGAAGAGAATATTATTTCCATTACACAACCCTCAGTTGCCAAGCACTAATTGTTTAAAGTAAAGCCGGAAATAGGCCCTGTTAAAGTTTCTTTTCACCTTCCTTTTCAAAAACTAAAAAGCTTAAGTAAACAAGTTTCAACTCGCACCCATTTTGGCTGTCGGAGAGGTTACCCTGTGAATGATTCAACATGCCCTCGCTGCGTAGAATATAGTCTCCGCGCATTCGCTCTCCCTGCAAAAGCAGACTTCACTTCACCAGATTCTAAAAGCTTACCAGATTGCCGGCATTTTAGCAACACAAAGTGTGTACGTGTGTGCAGTAAACAATTTTTCAGACAACAAATTGTATAATAATGTACGTACACTTAATACGTTTATCTGCAAATTGCTTAAATTTAAGAGTCGATTTGATGTTGTGCAATTTTGAATAATTTATATTGATTCCAATTCTGCAGTTACATCCTTCTGCTGATTAAAAAACTGCGTTCACCATCACAGTTACAAAAAAAAATATTCAGGTATAACTTTTTAATGTAAATCGATAAAAGTGCTGGTATGTAAAAAGAAGAAGAAACGTGTTAAATCTTCTGTGTAGAGCCCAAAATTCGTGAAGTTGCAGCACGTTTAATTGCTTCATAAAATAGTGGAAGAAGATTTAGACTATCACGTAAGTAATAATATTCAAACATGTTTCAAAGAAAAATTAAAAAACAAATTTCACTTGTAGAAAAAGTGATTTATCGCCCGCTACCAGGCAGAAGCTTTGTTTAATCATCCACCAACATTTATACTCTTGGATACATTTGTGCTGGAGTACTGAAAGAGGTACATTAAATAGAGACACTGCATAGAAACGCCGTTCATTCGAGAAAAAGATTGATATAGTTTTTGTAAAGCATTTAAAGTTTCTGGCGTAGCTGGGCTAGCAGCGTGTTTAGTTCGTGGAATAACATATGACGGAGATCACAGAATACATCGCTGTATCTTTTCAGAAAAAGTTATTTGGGGAAATCGCACATTGTGGAAAAATTATTGTCGGGAATACCCAAAGGCACAAAACACGTACATGCCTCTTCACTCTGAGTTCTTCTTCAGTGACTTGTTAAATCCATATGTTGTAAACGTGTTTGATAAAATTAGTACTGCGTGTGCTGAATAACTACTTTTAAGCAAGTATTTTAATAAGTGGCTGTAAAATTATTTCAGTCCGTAAAATGGACTGGCTGCGATTCCAAAATATTTCTTTTTTAATAAATTCCATTATCAGACAATTATGTGAAGATTTAAATGAGATTGTTGGACAAGAGATTTATTATGATAGGTTTGATATTCATAACACAAAATGGCTCGGTTCTTTGGTAACATGTTTACGGACATAAAAAATTATAAATCATTATGTGGATGTTTTGGAATGGACCCGAGATTTGTAGCGGGGACTCTGAATTCGGTATGACGAATCCATTTCTTTATGTTCTGTAATTAAGAGTTAAATTATGAAATTTATTTTCAAAAGTGTATTGGTGACAAAGAGTTTAATGTTTGTTACAAGTCACATACAGGACATTATTTCCAATTATTTTACCAAAGCGAGACAATTATTATTTCCCCTGAAGCAATACTATATCGGAAACTACCGTCCGAAATAATATTCGCTCAGTGTCTTAAAAAAATATAGTTGAGCGCTCTAGCTTACGGAATAGTAACATTTAAAGGCCGAGTGACATGCATAACAAATGAGGTCATATCACCGAGACATGACTGTGTGTTTGAAGTGTACGCTGTTAATTTCATTCTCGGATCAGACTGGCTAATTGCATAGCGTATATGCAGTACTGTCCACTACACCGCGACAATACTTTTCTTACCTAATACTGTATTGTGCACAGACATTTTGCTGCATGTCTGCACACACGAAGTATCAATGTAATTCTGTTTCAAAGATAAGCGCCCTAGCAGAACATTTCCGTGTGTATGTACCTTAACGAAAAAAGTAGTAATATATGCAAGTGTATAAAGAAATTGTGCTTCTATAAAAAATAATGTGTCTATAAATTACCTACACTTAAACAAAAGAAAGTTGTGTGTTGAATGTTTGTGTGCCGTGCTCAATCAGCTGCGTCTGTAAGTAAGTGTTACACGTAATTTTTTCAAAACACAGCAATATCTAGTAAGCTGTCTGGGGTAATTCATACCCCACTGGTATATACAAGTCTCCTTTTAAAACTAGCTGCTTGCGACCGCCTGTCATTCACTCTTCGACCCCTCCGAAAGAATACAAACTGTTATATTCAATCCTAAAATCATCGTGGCGTGTATTGTATTTGTAAAAATATAGTCGCTAGCTATCTTACCTGTATTACAACATTTGCATTAATAAATATTCTAAATTGTATATACTTGTAATTATAAATTGTGTGTCTTATTTATTTGCCTTATTACAATATAACTGGGATAGGGTCCTATAAAAAAATATGGTTCAAGTGGAGGATTCGAACCGACGATTTTTAAATTATGATTCTGGAATTTTACCGCTCACTAGCTTCTTTTTCAAGAATAATGAATTCTTAAACGAGTAATATAAATTTAAAAAGAATACAAAAACCGCCATTTTTTAAAGTTAAGTTATATTTAAAATGTTGAACTTTAAACTTATATTACCAAAAAAAAATTGTCGTCATATTGTAAAAATTAAAAAAGTTTAAAAGAATTCAAAAATTACGCGCGTCCGACATATTGCAAGATAGCGCTAATCCAAGAGGGCGGCCAAATAGGCGACAAAGAGTCTGGGGGCCAAAAAAATGGGTTAAGGCGACAAGCAGTCTGGCACAAAAGTAATTTGATCATTTTCATATGAATCAATTTTGTAAGAATATTAATTACGACATTTGCATATAAATAAAAAACTATAAATATTAATTAGAAAATTTGCATAACAACCAAGGCCGTATGTTTATAAATTACATAATTTGCAAATCAATTACATCATTTGCGTATTGATTATGGGTGGGGAGAATCATGGACCTACACCTGGGATTCATATGGTTAGTCACATGTCAGTGGCGTCATTTTCTTTCGGTACAACGCCATGCTTACTACTATCCACAGGTAAAGTGAAAGATTAGGTAAAGTCGAGATTCGACAAACCTCAAAAATCATTTGTTGTTTGTACACGTACATTTTAATAAGCGTAATTTAATTGGCTTTCGTGTTAAAATGTTATTAAGAATACAGAATAATTCTGACTGTATTATTTAGCCCTGTTCAAATATATATGCTTTAAATTTTTTTGAACAATTTCGAGAAAAAATAGAATATTTATATTTCTATGACGATAACAATTGTAGCTGGTAAAGCTTTACTGAACATGTGATAGGATGAAAAAGCCTAAAATTCTTTCCTGAAAAACATTGTAAAATATTCACATTATGACTTCTTTTAACGTAAATTACACAGGGGGTATTTTCCTCTCGCATACTCACCCGACACCCATCCGTACTTGGCTAGAACTTCCGGGATTGCTTTTCAAGCGATCTGAAAAGAAAATATTTGAGAGTGCTTCGTCTAAAAGTTTCCATGTTTATCAGAAATACTCTGAAATTTCATTGTCATATTTACTTCCCCCTACAATTAATTGCACCGTCGGATATTGAAGACAATTTCTACAAAAACTGCGACATAAGTGCCCACGCAGTACCCTGTATATGTTCCATCATTTCAACTAATTGACCATAAATACATGATGTAGCATATATTAGTATGCCATTTGAAGAACAAAAGTTCTAAAAATTCAATTGTCCTCAGTAAAATATAATATATTTTCCACATTTATTTTATTTATATTCCAACTTCGCCAGAATTAGACATTTCCTACACGGCTATTACAAACCTTCACACACAAATAATATCCGTCCGTCCTTATTCTTCCTCGTATTATCGTGTGTTCAAATTCATTTTTCAATACCGCCTGTCTTGGATGTGGTTTTTTGTCTCTTTCCTCGGTTCAGGCCAGACAAATGAAGGAACAGTAAGCCTACCTCAGCCTAATGCCGGACATGACCGCTTCTCTGTGTGTCTTGCTTAAGTATACGAATCATCGTACTATTCGAGCGGAGGGCATCAGAAATATTGGGAATGTCTTTACACTGGGCACATAAACAGTTTTCTTGTATCGTTGTTCTGAGCGATGTAGATAGATAGCCAGGCGGATGCCGGCTTTATATATGATAAATCTTCTGTATTCCTTACCACATTAAAAGAGAGACACTCTATAGACTATGTTATTCATGTGTCATGCCGACATAATATAAGACATAATTCCCTAAGGCTTTGAGATCAGAATGTTTTCTAACAACTTGGTTAATATTCACCAAGATTATGGTGCTGTGGTGTGCTCTAGTCCCCCCAGAACACACTCAATTAAACCGGCAACATGTCTCATGGATTCTATTTTGTACAACGCGACCTTCAACATTCTTTTTTTACCTCTGAATGACAGGTGACAGAAAGAAACTAGGCTCTTTTCTCTTGTTCTCATCCAAGGCTTTTTCACCGCTCGATTGGGGCAGGCAGTGATTTCTTCATTGAAGTTTAGAATATTAAGCTGCTAATTTCTAAAGAGGGGGGTTTTTAAAATACCAAAAGTACCGTACGTATGATCAGAAAATATTATTGTGTCAAAGTATCTGTTACATTCGAGAAGCTACTCACATTTCCAATTTGCAGAGTATGGGGCATTGTTCTTTGTACAGATTCGTGACCGGACAGCAGTTCATACCGTGGCTGCAGACTAGCGACGTTTTCCTGAATGTAATTTGCAAGCCCGAAGTGTCTTTTTCAATGTTGACCAGACAATGCAATATAACGTTAGGTTCTTTGTGTTTTCGTTACAGTTAAGCGACAAGTTAATGAACATAAGAAAGGAGAAGGAAACATTGTTCGGTTGGAGCAGTGTAGTCGAATTGCTAGTAAGAGAAGAATTGAAAGACAAATAAATGTGAACATGTACAAGTGTGGAAAACATGCATCTAAAGTCCATGTACCGATAGAGGTGCAGCGAATGCAACGTCTAGAACCTGGCCTTTTTACTCACAAACCTTCTTAATAGCAATTATCGGTTGCGTCATTACAACCTTTTAACTGAGTAAGCACAATTCGATAAAGACGTGAAAAAAGTGTTCATCCTTTTGAAAACCGAGGTAGTAAAACTTCAATTTTATTTAAGGGAAGAAATGAAATTTTGCTCTAAATTTTATTTAACATTTTCCGAATTACAATTTCAGTCCTGCACGCAATTATACGTTTTGTGAATCGACGCAGTGAAACATAAGGCCGTTTTCTTAAGACTGTAAATAAACATTTGTCCATAATTTCTACATTTCAATTCAGAACTGTAAACAAACCAGCGAAGCAATGCCACAGGGTATTTGCGAATTTCGTACAATTCGCCCCAGTGTAAGCTGTACTAATTTAAACAGTTCTTAGGTGTGAGATATATTTTCTGTGTGTACTTCAAATATTTATCAGTCGATGTGTGTGAAATATGTTATTTCAGTAGGTTATAAGTTTTCTGCTGACCGATAAGTGTCCACCAAACTCATCGCCCAAAACTCTTGACAGCTTTGTGTCTCACGTCGATTCCCGGGTATGTATAAAAGTTGATGACCGTAGCTAGACAAACTATCGCAGTAAATATAAGCTTTCGAAAGACTAATTAAAAGCCAATAGGGCGATGGCAAATGATTATTGTTCAAGCTGTAGAAGAAACACCCCACAATTACAAAAGTGAAAACATGTAAACCACTGATGTTCTGTTTTATCTGAGAATATTAATAAATCTGAACTCCGAGCGCGAATGTTCTTTGGACTAAAATACGCTGGCCCAAGTCCATGCAGCAAGTAACAGTATGGGCAGTGCACATTTAGAGCGTACTTTCACTACTTGTATTTACACGATCCACAAAGGAGTTGGTACTTTTAATGTTGTCCTTCTGTCGTGCGTTTTAATTACTGTATGATTTAGTATATGTTCGGAGGTAAATAAAACTGACAATATATTCTTACTTGTTTAGACGGAAAGAATTAGAATTTACTTGTCCCTATCTGTTACAGGTAAATACAAATTGAATGCACTGAGCAAAACTACGAAATATCTCACGATAGCCTAGTGGCCGAAATTGAACACCGCTAATCTTTTCTTCTGAATTTTATATTTCACTCAGTCGACGGTCTTTTCCATCCTACACAGCGTCATCAGACATCCAGCAAAGCAACGTAAGCGCCCAGGGTGCAACCGTGGAGACCTGCCGGGCTGCAGCATTAACCCCCCATCCGCCCCCAAATAAAAATTTAATGTAAAACCTTTGAAAGGCAAATGATATCAAACGAAAGATTTCATTTGTCGTTCAGGCGATTCAGTAACCAAAATCGCCTGTTGTATAGTACGTTAGAACATCCAAAATTAAAATAAGATTTATAACGTTCTATATGAAATTTAAACAGCGACGTAAATGAGACTTTTGCTGTAAATCAATTAGAGAACAATGGATCAAGGGTATACATTTGAGTGTACACACATGCAGTTGCAAGCGGTCGTGTGTTACAGTTATATTTAGATATGATAGGCTCAGGTTCAGTTCAATTCTCACCTCACGAAAAACTCAGCGAGCGCACCTGATAAACACGTTTTAGGTTTGAATTGTTGGACTTGCACTACTACATATAATATATTAAAATTGTCTCACTAAAACACTAAACTTGGAATACAACACACTCAACATATATAGTGCTGACGGAGTAACCTCAAGAGCAGACTGACTGTCAATTATAGAGAAGGCATCACGAAGTGCTCCAGTGAAGTATATAACAAACTCATAATTATACGTCAGTACAACAACTATTTTTCGGGCAATAGGCTACATGTTTCGACCTATTCACATGTCATCATCAGTTCTCCAGCAGAATAAGTGAAAGGTGTTGTTACGAAATTGGCTTCGCAATGTATTTTATAGTTTTAAACAATTACAAAATATGGTACTGATTACCTACTAATGTTTTAACTACTGTAAATAGGTAATTGGTTTATCATATTTTACCCAGTACCAGATATTTTATTTGTTTATAATTATAAAATATATTGGGATCCCAATTTCTTAATATCTCCTTTGACTTATTCTGTTGGAGGCCTGATTATGACCTGTTAACGGGTCGAATCATATAGCCTATTGCCCAAATAAATATTTTTTGTGCTGACATATATTTGTGAGTTTGTTGTACACTCAACAGAAGTCTCAACACCACATACAAGACCCAGTATAGATGGAAATTGCTGTTACTATTGGTCTTACCCAACAGGACAGAAACAAGGAGACACATTATAGTAGATGAAAAAATTTACCGGTAGGGGTGACGTTGTGAAATTTATGAAGACGCTATGAAACTTTGGATTATATATTACGTGGGAATTTTTTATATTTTGTAATATTTCTGTGTGGCTCAGACTTGTGTAAGCCCAAATCGTTCTTTCTTCTGAACAGAACTTCTAAATACCTTAAATTACAGTTCACGATCCGTTTTTATATATAATACTGCAGATCATCTATTCAATCTTATTTGAAAATTGTTATGTTAACAAGTGAAACCTCGATCAGAGTATTATGTAATAATGTGCGACAGATTGCGGGCGAGATTTTCACCTTCTAATGAATATACGTATGCATGTATGTTTGTATGTATGTATATAGGAATGTACAGCGAATTGTTCAGGCGGAAACGACATTATGTCATGTATTGAGTGTCTTGAATTTGTGCGTAGTAATTGAACCTTGAAAAAATGTGTATTTTTCTTAAGGGGATATTTCTGTTTCATGTGCATTTGGTAGCACGAATACTTTTGTATTGTTTTACGACGACAACTTGAAGCTAGGCACATGGCCCTCCTGCTGGCATAGACCATAAACACATTTACAGATCTGTACGTTTGTATATATGTATGTATATATGTATGTATGTATGTATGTATATATGTATGTATGTATGTATGTATATATGTATGTATGTATGTATGTATATATGTATGTATGTATGTATATATGTATGTATATATGTATGTATATATGTATGTATATATGTATGTATATATGTATGTATATATGTATGTATGTATGTATGTATGTATGTATGTATGTATATATGTATGTATGTATGTATGTATGTATATATGTATGTATATATGTATGTATATATGTATGTATATATGTATGTATGTATATATGTATGTATGTATGTATGTAAGTATGCGTACATTTATTTTAGGTGTTCCTCCCACATTAGCAGTTTACAATTACTTACGCATGTGGCACTTCAAACTTCGTAAAATTTGTAATCAGAATCATAAAAATTAAACTTAACTCACTCTGTTCACAAAGAAATTGGGCAGTGAGCTGAGGGTCTGAAAGGGGTAGCTGAAAGAAGCAAGGTATGAAGGATGGTGACACTAATCTGTTCCTTCCCTCTTAATTTCAATTAGATTTTCTAATACCTTGTAAATTTAAGTGTCACTTACCATTATTTGCCATCGGCTGCCCGAATGCTTGTGACAAAAGAACAAGAAATACTAGAAGGTTGCGCCACATTGTGAAAGCGTCCAAACGAATCTGTACAAGCGAGACGATTATACAGCAAACCGAAGATGGAGTCGATCAGAAGAAACTCATTTGCAGAATGGTGCTGAGCGAGCCTGGTTAGACAGTGTGCACATATTTAAATGTAGGATGTTACAACCCACCCGGCTATTCAATTGGTAGGCATGTCTTTTTCTTAAGTAATCTAAGTGGTCTAAGTGGCAGGCGGTGATATTATTAACACTTGTCACTATTGATGTTGATTATTAAATTACTGATGTTAACATTTACAGATCGCTGCATATGAACGGCCCTTGAAAATGTATCCACTGTTAGATTTGCTACGCGAGGACAGCTTGTCAATTCCGAGTTAGAGAACAGAATTCTTTTTCGTTCAGTTTCCTAAAACGCGCAAGTTTTAAGTTCATCCCTTCTTAAAATTTCGTACTGTACACAATTGGTCGAATGTTAAATTTCGCTGCTCCCTAATAGGTCCAAAATTCAGTATTTTGAATATGTTAAACCCATTGGCTTCTATTTATGTAGTATTCTACCATTGTTGTCGTCCAAGTGAACTCCTTCACGCGTCTTACTAATTTCTGTAGAGTTCAAGCGTGCCTAACGTTGTAAATCTTTCCTACACGATTTAAAGAGTCCCAAAAGCTGTTAATGTTTTCAAAGACAGGCTTCTTTTTTTCTTTTTCCAACTTTTCTTACACCATACATTTGATTCTGACAAAGTCGAAATTGTTAGCTTGCTACACCTGCCACAAAACTCTCTTCCCCTCTAAGCTGTAATACTGACACTCTCCAATTTCTCCCCATCATTAACCAAACCAGCAAATTTTTTTTAAACATTTCTGACCTAGGCTTTACATGTACCATTTTGTCTCTTAATAAAAGACTTACACCCTATATCGGTTATAACGTGTTCCATGTCCAAACAAGGTCTTGAAAAAAAACTATACAATTATATGTTACTGCCACGTGCAAAGTCTTAAGTTAAAAATCTATTGTTACTATTCTCATGTAGTTCTTCAATTCTACTAGATTACAAAAAAAGTAATATTAATGCCACAAAACAATTCATAAATTTCCTAATTTATAGCAGTGAATAGTGCATCAATAAAGAAGATAAAGAAAGCTATTCATGCTTCATAAAGCAAGTAAAACACATAAAATTATTTAGCGAAAAAAAGCAGAACTAAATGTAAGTAATAAATTTGAAGTTCAGGTGACCATGCATCGTGACATATTCTTTTAATAATACCAAAGAAATTCCGTAATACTCAAGGTTATTTTGAAATAAAACTGTACATGTTTCGGACAGTTCCTCTGTCCATCATCAGCAGTTTAACACTATGCACACAGCAATGGTATATGTCATATATATTATTGAATGTGGCTGTGTTATTAAATTTATGATAAAATTCATGCAACTTCAGTGTGGAGAAGAAAACGTATTTTCTTCATATGATCCGATAATTCCGATATTTCGATTCCGATGATGCCAGAATATCGAAAGTCTACCCTCGTAAATATGTGGCAAAAGCAATAAACAGCAACTATTTAAATTCTGAGGTCTCTATATCAGCTAAGTGACGAGGCTATACAGAATATCAATTAAATTTTCACAAAAAATCGCATATATTACCTACTAAAAGTAAATCTGCCAATACATTCAGGGAAATAATAAGTGTGTGTTGTGATAACATAACAAACACAGAGGAAGAGTGAGAGGCTCTAAGTATGAATAGCAGACGTATAATTTGTAAAGGTACTTGGATGTCAATAAGCGATTTTTTAATTATATATATCCATTATAGAACATTCTATTTAGAATAAACGCAGAAATTTTTAACTAATTCCTTTCCCAGTTTAGGATCCATATTGTTTTTGCTCCTGTTGCTGTTGTTGTTACTCAGATACTCCAGTTTTCAACCTCCAACAACAACCAACCTAAGTCAACTTATCTGTGGCTTTGATCAAATGCCGTAATATGCCGCGGGGTACACAAATATTTATCTGATTCCTTACATGTCTGGATGTTCAAAATTATGTTCGTGATTAGGGGACTGTATACACGAGTGTGCTTATCTTGCTGTGGTTAGCGATTGTAATTTTTTATGTAAGGCGAGGGAAAATTCTGAAGAAGGCACACATAAACAATCAGTAGACATCATCAGACAATTTATTGGTTACTCGAAGTAGAGCAAGTTGTTCATAGGTCCACTCTTGTTGCGTGGGACAAGAACAAACAAGGTCTTCAGATGTACGGTTCTGGTAATGATTTTATTATTGGCTTCTTCTTCAAATTAGCTGCTACCAGTTGGATCTGAATATTTGTCTACAATGGACTTTGTGAAACAGTAATTCAGTTTAGTCCTGAACAAGAGCATTCCTATTTACCATCAGACCCAATGATTCCATTTTCATACTTCACCAATTCTTGATCGGATTGGTCAGTAGTTTCAGGACATTCGCAGTTTTCTGTGACTTGTGATGGGGCCTCAGGTGTTTCTAACGAAAACATATCGTTTCAAAAGAGTCACAGACTTTAGATATATCGGAAATGTTACGTGATGTTCGTGCGAAAGGAAGTGTTTCAGAAGTCGGTCCCTCTGTCGATGAACAGTCAAAGGTAGGTTTGTTCGTGCTGTAATTTATAGGAGGTATTGTTGTAAAATATAATAACTGTTTCCACTTGCCGCCTGCACTTTCAGCTCTTTTGGGGTGTTCAATATTTGTGGAGCCGAAAAAGTAAAGAGAAGAAGGACTTGATTATCAGGAAAAGGGTGGAAATTTCCAGATTATAATCTTCTGGTCTATGGCTAAGGATATTACAATAAATTATTGCCGTCTTTTCAACTGAAGATACTGTTTTAATCCACAGGTAAAGTGAAGGAATGGGCAAAGACAAGATTCAACAAACCACAAAATGAATTTGTTGATAGCACACATGTAATTTAATAATTATAATTTAATTGGTTTTCGTTTTAAAATGTTAATAAGAATACAGAATATTTCTGTCTGTATTATTTTGCACATTTCAAATATTTCTGCCTTAAAGTTTTGTAGAAATTCGAGAAAAATTCGAATACTTACATTTCTATGTAGATGGTAATTGCAGCTGGTAAAGCTTTACTGAACAAGCGATAGGATGAAAAAGATTAAAGAATTCGTTCCTGAAAAGAAATATAAAATATTCCCATTATGTCCTCTTTTAACGTAGATTACACAGGGGGTATTTTCTACTCGCACACTCACAAGACACCGATCAATGTTTTATTAGACTCTCCAGGATTGCTTGCAAAGTCATCTGAAAAGAAAATATTTGTCGCCGCTTCATCTGAAAGTATCCATATTTATCAGAAATATTCTGAAATTTCATTGTAGTATTTAATTTCCTAACAATTAATTGCACCGTGGGATATTGAAGAAAATTTAGACAAAAACTGCGACATAAGTGCCCACGCAGTACCCTGTATATGGTCCATCATTTTCACTAACTGACCATAAATATATGATGTAGCATATATTAGTAAGGCATTCTGAAAAACGAAAAGTTCTATAAACCTTATTTTCCTCCGTAAAATGCAATATATTATACACATTTATTTTATTTACATTTGAAATTCGCTACTACTAGATATTTCTTACTCGGCTCTTACAAACATTCACACACGAATGATATCCGTCTGTCCTTATCTGTCCTCGAATTATCGTGTGTTAAAATTCATTTTTCGATACCGGCTGTCTTGGATGAATATTTTGGTCACCTTCCTCGGTTCTGGCCAGACAAATGAAGGAACAATAAAACTACCCCAGTCTAATGCCGGACATGACCGCTTCTCTGTGTGTCTTGCTTAAGTATACGAATCATCGTACTACTCTTGCGGAGGGAATCAGAAATATTGGGAATGTCTTTACACTGGGCACCTAAGCAGTTTTCTTGTATCGTTGTTCTGAGCGTTACAGATAGACAGCCAGGCGGATGCCGGGTTTATATAGATAAATCTGCTGTATTCCTTAGCACAGTAAAAGGCAGACACTCTATAGACAATGTTATTCATGTGTCATGCCGACATAATATAAGACATAATTTCCTAGGGCTTTGAGATCAGAATTGGTTCTAACAAATTGGTTAATATTCACCAACATTATGTTGCTATGGTGTGATCTAATCCCCCAGAACACACTCAATTAAAACGGCAATACGTATCATGGATTCTATTTTGTGCAACGCGACCTTCAACATTCTTTATATTTACAAGAAACAAGCTGCCAATTAAGAAATGACTTTTTTTTGGGGGGGGGGGGGGTGTTGTTTTTGCAGAACGACCTACAGTACAGTGCGTGTATTTCAGATTGTATTTTGTGTCAGTGTACCTCTTACTTTCAATAAGCCAAATACATTTTCAGTTTGCAAAGCATTTGGCATGGTTTATGTGCACCGTTTTGTGACCGAACAGCAGTTCGTACCGTAGCTGCAGACCAGCAACTTTTCCGAACTGAAATAAAATGAAATGCCAACTTCATGCAAAAAGGTAATTTTATTGATGTATCCTTAGCTCGACATGTTTAGCGTATATACTCCCATCATCAGGAGCTTTATATGTTGAGTTGCAGCATATAGTTTTCTCACCGAGGTTTGAATGGTTGGTAGTCTTGAGAACCGCTGCGTAGCTCGTGTACACGGTGTGGATGATGCCGTGCTGGTCGAACGGCACCATCCGCACCGTAAACACGACTTACACAGCGGCTCTCAAGACCACCAACTTTCCAAAAACTCGGTGTAGAAAACCATATGCTGCAACTCAATATCTAATGTTCCTGATGAGGGGAGTATGTACGCTAAACATGTCGAGCAAAGGATACATGAATAAAATTACCTAGTTGCATCAAGTTGGCAATTCATGAGGAAGATGCACGGTAAAAGAACCCTCATTTATCCCAAATGTATGTTGCAAAAACGAAGTGCCTTTTTCCATGTTGACCAGACAATGCAATATATCGTTAGATTCTTGCTGTTTGCGTTACAGTTAAGCGTCAAGTTAATCGAACTAAGCAAGGAGAAGGAAACTATATTCGGTTGGGGCAGTGTAGTCGAATTGATCGTAAGAGAAGAATTAAAAGACAAATAGATGTGCCCATGTACAAGTGTGGAGAACCTGCATCTAAAGAACATTTACCCATATAGGTGCAGCGAGTGCAACATCTAGAAACTGGCTATTTTACTCAGACACTCACTCAATTACAATTACCAGTTGCGTCATTATATACATTTAACTGAGTAAGCATAATTCAATAACGACGGTGTCCGCAATTCAATACTTCTGTGTAGTCAAACGTGAGTCCGCACCGTGCTGTGGGCAGGAACATTGAAATGAGATGCAGTTGCAGTAGGATTATGTGGTTTGCACTTCAGGTGACTGGTCCTTTCTTTTCGAAAGCGGTTTTACAGGATAGGCTGTACGTAAAGAATGCTTCTCCCACCATCATTGTTACACACAGACCTAACAATTCATTCGCGTATGTAGAACAAACGTAGCATGAGTAACAATCATGGGCACAGAGAAATACACAATTAAACAAAATAGAATCAAGCTCTTTTATGTACCATCCCCAAGTTTCTGGCTACTATCTGTCGTCTGTGATTAA